>VFQS010000021.1_pt1 | contig 277109 bp, 291 predicted proteins | sample 3512361 | NCBI WGS metagenome assembly VFQS01 (sample SAMN10412375, study PRJNA504923) | tailings metagenome | isolation source: Relicate 1 Philex TSF3 active mining | place: Philippines
GACAAGTACACCAAGGACATGCAGGACCTCATGTCCAAGCACGCCATCGACGCCGCCATGATCACCGGCCTTAACGTCACCCTCAACGGAGCCAAGATCCCCGTCCGCAACCTCTCCGACTACGCCAAGCTCTACCTCCCTGCCGACGTCCAGCTCGCCACCTTCAAGTCGTCCACGGACAAGGGCGAGGAGCTCGAGGTCGTTGTCGCCTCCGCCCCGGACCGCAGGGGCCAGACCATTTCCTTTGTGAACGGTATTGAGACCAAGGAGGGCGGCGTCCACGAGTCCTACGTGAGGAACTCCATCCTCAACGCTCTGCTCGAAAAGGTCAACCCCAAGAAGGGCTCGTCCCTCGCGCTCCGCGACGTCCTGCCCTACTTTTGGTTTTTCATCAAGTACACCGCGCCCAACCCCGAGTTCACCTCCCAGGAGAAGGTCAAGCTCGCATCGCCCGCGCCCAAGGCCGAGGTGCCCGACCGCATCGCCTCCGCGGTTTCCAAGTGGACCGTCATGCAGGACATCCGCGACCTGCTCAAGACCAAGGACCTCACCACCCTGAAAAAGGCGGAGAAGAAGCGCGGCTTCAAGCGCATCGAGGGCCTGGACAGCGCCAACAACGCGGGCGGAAAGCACTCCAAGGACTGCACCCTCATCCTGTGCGAGGGCCTCTCCGCCAAGACCTACGCCGTGCGCGGCATCGAGGTCGGTGCGTACGGCAAGCAGGGCAGGGACTGGTTTGGTATCTACCCCCTCCGAGGCAAGCTCCTGAACGCGCGCAACGCATCGGCGTCCACCATCAGCGCCAACCGCGAGATCACGGACATCATCACCGCGCTGGACCTCAAGCACGGCGTGGACTACACCGACGACCGCAACTTTGAAAGCCTGAACTATGGCAGGGTCATGATCCTGACGGACGCTGACACGGACGGCCTGCACATTGCCGGCCTGATTGTGAATTTCTTCCACGCGCTCTTCCCCTCCCTGCTGCGCCGCCCCACCCCCTTCCTCGTGACCATGCGCACCCCCATTGTGGTCTCGTACAAGATGCCCAGTGCCGGAACCAAGAGGAAGATGGACAATGTGCCCTACTACACCACGGAGGAGTTCAAGGAGGCGGCCTCGTCGTCCAGCGACCGCGTCAAGTACTTCAAGGGACTCGGCTCGTGGAACTCGAACGAGGTCCAGGACTCGTTCGGCAAAAAGCTCGTCGAGTTCGACCTGGACGAGGACGCCGACTCCAGCCTGAACAAGGTCTTCAGCAGCAAGCAGTCGGACGACCGCAAGAGGTGGCTCGAGTCCTACGACCCCGCCGCCTACGTCCCGTACGGAAAGCGCCCTGCCGTGTCCCCGATGGCGGTGACCGAGTACCTCGACCGCGAGCTCATCCGTTTTTCGATTGACGACTGCAAGAGGAGCATCCCCAGCGTGGTCGATGGCCTCAAGGAGTCGCAGCGCAAGATCCTCTATGCCGTCTTCCTCAAGAATCTGAGAAACAACGGCCCGACGATGAAGGTCGCCCAGCTCGCCGGCTTTGTCGCCGAGAAGACCAACTACCACCACGGTGAGGTCGGCCTCTTCGACACCATCATCAAGATGGCCGACAACTACGTCGGCAGCAACAACGTGCCCTACCTCTTCCAGGACGGCCAGTTCGGCTCGCGCGTGCACGGAGGCAAGGATGCTGCCAACGGCAGGTACATTCATACCAAGCTGGAGCGCGCCACCCGCAACCTCTTCAGGGCGGAGGACGATCCCATCCTCACCTATTTGGAGGACGACGGCGACACGGTGGAGCCCACCTTCTACGTCCCCGTGGTGCCCACCATCCTTGTGAACGGATGCACCGCCGGCATCGGCACCGGATGGTCCACCTCCGTGCCCAACTACGCGCTCAAGGACGTCATCCAGATGGTGAGGGAGTGGATGCAGACGGGCGAGGTCCAGCACGACCCCCTGCCGCACTACGAGGGTTTTACTGGACGCATCGAGAAGGTCCAGGCCGGCAAGTACGCCACGTACGGCATCGTGGACTCGGCCAAGGACGGCAAGAAGGCCGTGGTCAAGGAGCTTCCGGTGGGCATGTGGACGGACAAGTTCAAGGACCAGATCGAGGAGTGGATGGAGGAGAAGAAGGTCAAGTCCTACAAGAACTACTCTAACGCGACCACCGTGCAGTTTGACATCACCCTGCAGGAGGACGGAGTCAAGCCCACCGTCGAGGACATGAAGCTCCGCACCCTTCTCTCGACCACCAACATGGTTCTGTTCGACGCGTCGGGTAAACTGAAAAAGTACGACACGATCCAGGCTATCGTGGCCGACTGGTGCCCCCTGCGACTCTCCTACTACGTCAAACGCAAGGAGAGGCAGCTTGCTCTGCTGCGCGCAGACCTCCTCGAGGAGGAGATGCGTCTGCGTTTCCTCACCGAGGTGATGGACGGCAAGCTCAAGATTTACAAGCGCCCCGAGGAGTCCATCATCGAGGACCTGCGCAGGGGCAAGTACGAGCAGGTCAAGGGAAGCTACAACTACCTTCTCAACATGCCCATGAAGACGTTCACGGCCGCGTCCGTGCGCGCTTGCGAGGAGAAGGTTGAAAATCTGACGCTGGAGGTGGCCGAGCTGGCTGCCATGGAGCCCAGGGACATGTGGGAGGCGGACCTGCGCATGCTCGAGTAAGCAAATATTTTAGGACGTGACATCGTAAAATATTCCAGAATAGTGTTAGCCGAAGGAGACGTTGTTGCGCGACAGGACCACCCAGCGATTGAGGTTGCTGGACCAGATCATTTTGGCCACACTTCCGACAGCGTTGAATTGCATGATGCTATTGTCGACGCCGTCCACGTAGAAGCCTCCGGGGATGTCGATGTTGACCGGGAGGATGTTGTACAGGTTGATGATGGTCTTGATCTGACCGTCGGCGACGGGGGATCCAAAAAGGGTGGCGGAGGGCGCATTGACAAAGGTGATGTTCTTGTCGGGGTTGAGGGTGGTGATGGGCGATGCGGGAGCGACCGTTTCGACCTCAAAATTGAAAGGGTCGGAGGCAGGGCCCGTGGCGCCGATGGGTCCGACAGCGCCGGCGGGGCCCATGGGTCCGGGTGCGTGCGGCTCCCAGGCCAGGCCACGGACGGATTCGCGGTAGACGAGGTAGTCGGTTGCATTTTGAGGCGCCTCGACGACGGGGATGTTGCAGATGGACGAGACATCCACTGCGATGTTGGAGGTGGGTGCGTAGGGATCGAACATCTTGACGGTGGAGAGGTTTGTCACCGCAGCGCGGGTTTCAATTCTCTGGGTGAGCTGATGGGCGGGCTGATAAAGTCGGATGCTCATTTATTCTTTACAGGAGAGTGACATTGGTGTTGGAGCTGATGATCCAGGCGTTGTGGCTGTTCAGCCAGGTCATGACGACGGCGCCCGCGTTGCCGAAACGGATGCGGGAGTACGGCGTGGCGCCCCGGCAGAAGGATCCATCCACCTGGACGAGCACGTTGCCGTAGTAGGCAATGTTGTCCGCGGAGATGCCCTGGACGAACTCACCGTCCTCAACCTGCACGCCGTTAAAGTCGCCTCCGATGATGATGCGATTCTGCGAAAAGATCATGTCGTAGACCTGCGGCGACACGGACGAGTACACCGTATTGGTCCTGGACGACTGCTCCAGGGTGGCAAGGTTGAAGGACACGATCGAGTTGTCGCCGGACGCAGCGTACAGCAGCGTGTCCGTCCTGGTGAGGGCGGTGACGGGCGCGGGGATGCTGGACACCGCCTCCCAGACTCCTGTAAAGAGATTGCAGCGGACCAGGTTGGAGCACTCGTCGTTGGTGGTGTCCACGTTCATGCGCGAAAAGAATCCACCGACGTAGAGGTAGGCTCCGTCAAGGACCATGGACTCGACGAAAGAAAGTTCGCCTCCCAGGCCTCCGCTGAGCGGCTCGAAAAGGCCGGTAGAGATGTTGTAGGCCGCCACGTTCGATGACGGGATGGTGAAGACGCCTCCAATGTACAATTTGTTGAGCATGGGGCTGTAGGCCACGGAGCGGACCTGCGTCAGGGCTCCGCTGGACGGAATATGGTTGACGCCCGTGCCGACGAGGCTCCACGCATTCGTGACCGTGTCGAACGAGAAGATGCTGCCGTTGAAGGTCTGGTTGCTGTCGCAGCCGACGTAAATAAGGTCTCCGGGTCCATCGCAGATGGCAAGAATGTTGTCGTCCATGAACGAGGAGGGCGACACGATCACAAGGGAGGACGATGTGTAGTCCCACTTTGCAAGGTGGTCGGTAAAATATCCTCCAATCCAGAGGAAGTTGTTGCCGGCACCCTTGTCGACGCACGCAAGGGCGCGCACAGCGGCGTTCAGGGGGGTGGAGGGTGCGACGGCCGTCCACTGCTCGTTGGCGTCGACCTTGGCGAGATACGAGATGCCGCCGGTGGTGCCTCCGAGGCCACCCACAAAGTAGTCGGCTCCATTGGACGCGAGGGCGTAGACCAGTCCGGTCCAGCCCTCTCCGCATGTGTTCCACTGCACGATGCTGCTGTTCACAATGGTCTTGGACGAGCCGTCCACGGCGGGCGCAGAGATGGACGTGGGGATGCTGAAGCTGCGCTGGAGCATGGTAATGCTTGTGTTGGGATTGATTTCGGGAAAGATGAAAAGGGTGTCCACAGTGTAGGGGGTCCCCTGAGGTCCCATGGGGCCGACGGGCCCCGCTGGGCCGGTGGCTCCTGCAGGGGCGATGTCGCCACAGGGCCTCCACGTGAGGACGCCCTCGGCGGTGTACTGGAGGACGTCGCGATCGTTGGGCACACCGACGACGGGGATGCCGGCGATTGAGTTCGCCTCGCCCTGCTTCTGGGCAGGCACGTACGGGTTGTACCAGCGTAAACTCATTTATTATCCGCCGTATTATTTTAGGACAGGGCGACGGCCACCGAGTCCGCCACCACCCACTGGTTCAGTGCCGCAGAGAATACAAGGGTGCACGCGCCGCACGCCGACGTAAAGTGCAGCTGCGTATACGGAGTTCCTCCAAACAGGAAGGACGACACGACCGTGGTGCTGGGCACCACAAAGTTGACTGGGTACACCAGTGTCTTCTGGGCGCCGTTCGCCGCGTTCAGCGGAAGGGTGATGGTGCCCGGGGCGGCCGACTGCACGAGCGTCGTCGTCGTCAGCGTGCTGATCGTCTGTCCTGGAGCGGTGACGACGTCCGCAGAAAGGCCGTATCCGGCCGGGCCCGTGGGGCCCACAGGTCCAGCAGGGCCCGTAGCGCCGGTGCCGGCCGCGGTCGCGCAGCTCGACCATCCCACGCTGTTGGTGGACGAAAAGTGCGTCATCACGTCGTCCGCGTTCTGGGGCAGCGATGCGATGCGGGACTCGTTCACGCTTGTCGCATTCGCGTTGCGAACGGGCGCCACATACGGCGCGTAAAGTCGGAGCGTCTTTCTCATTTATTTCCAAGCTACATCAGCTTGGAAAAATTACACCGCCGCCTCCAGCTCGGCAATCACCCTCTCGTTCTCCTCCACCACCTCCATCAGGCGCTGGAGCGCCCCGACGTATGTCTTCATGATTGAATCCGTGTCCACAAAACGACAGTCTTCGAGATCTCCAAAGGAGTTTTGGGAAACAGCTTTGGGGAGCACCTGCTCCACGTCCTGTGCAATCCATCCCAGGCCCCTCTTGCCTCCCTCCTTCCACTCCCACTCCTTCAGGCCGAGAAAACGCAGCGTGGATGCGCACTGCTGGAGATCCGCGTCCTCAACGTTTTGCTTCACCCTGGCATCCGATGACACGGTCCAGAAGGCGGAAGCGGGCTTGGCTGCACTGTCAGCATTCAATGAGAGCTGGAAGGATGCTGGTGCTCCGGGTCCGATGCGCAGGCCGGCGGCGTCCAGAGACATCGAAGCTGCGTGGTGGACTTGACTATTGGGCGCCAGCGACAGAACGGATCCCGTAGCCGACTGTGCGTTGATGGGAAGGACATAAAGACCGCTGGCCCCGGGGTCGTACAAACTCGCCGCCGCATTCAGAAGATTCACATTGCTCACAGACGCCTGCGAGCCCGCGCCGATCAAATTGCAAAAGTCGGCATTCAAATACGCTCCCGCATACCACCCGAGCACACACGACGCGGTGCAGCTGCCTCCGAACGCGCGATAATTCGCATACGGACCGATCGTCGTTGAGAAAGAGGATGCTGAACTGTCCACATAGGACGAGTAAAGGCCGACGGATACACTGTTGCTTCCAAGACGGTCGTATCCAGCAAAGCTGCCGACTGCAGTGGAATAGGCCGCTTGGACATTGTATCCAGCAGCAACGCCGAGCGCAATCGCATTGGTGCCTTGACTGCTGAATCCAGAGCTTGTTCCAATTGCTACTGCGTCCTGCTGCTGGTTGTTGAGTCCTGCATCCGCACCGATGGCAATGCAGTTCACGCCCTGCGAGGTGGCGCCGCTCCTGGAGCCCATGGCGATCGCACCCGTTCCCTGCATGCTGTACGCGGACTGAAAGCCCATGGCGCAGCGAAACTCGGACTCTGGGAGAGCGGTGAACTGAGCCTGGTGTCCCATCGCGGCCGAAAACTTTTGATTGGATGCGCCGCAGAGAAGACCGATGGCCGCGCTCACGGACTGGTCCTGATAGCCCGCTTGCGAGCCGATGTTGACGCCAATGCCGCTTGTGAAATTTCCAAAGTATCCTGCCTGAAAGCCGACATTCACAAAGCTCGCTCCCGTGTTGGCTGCAGCGGCCTGGTTGCCAATGGCCACGATGCGCGTTCCCGAATTGTCTTGAGCGGCCTGGTTGCCGATGGCCACGCCCTGTGAGGCAAGGGGGCTGGCAAACATGGAGGACGCGCCGATCGCCACCGACCCCTCGGCGTGGTCCGCAAATCCGGCATGTGAGCCGATGGCCACTCCGTAAATCTTCTGGTTGGTCTGTCCAGCGAGTGCGCCCACCGCCGTCGCGTATTGCTGTGTGCCAAGAACATGCGTGTTGAAGCCGATGGCCGTGCTCTGGTCTGCCTGCGAAGTGAAGCCGCTCTGGTATCCCAACGCCACGCTGAAGACTCCCTGGTCGCTGTTACCACTGCGGTATCCGATCGCCGTCGACGTGCTGCTCTGATTGGTCTGCCCCGCCTCTGCACCGATAGCCAGAGTGCCGGTGCCCTGGACGGTCTGTCCAGCCGCATATCCTACTGCCACAGCCTCCTCCTTCTGGGACAGTCCAGCATTCGATCCAAGTGCGATGCATGTCGCATCCTGGACGCTCCCGCTCTGGAACCCGATACTGATACAGTCATCGCCTTGCTGAGCTCCCGCTCCAGCGCCCAGAGCGACACACCCAGCGGCCTGGCCGTTGATGCCTGCCTGGTTGCCCACCGCCACCGCCCGAGTGCTCTGCTTCTGCAGACCGGCGGCAAGGTACCCAAGAGCGACCGCGTAGTCCTCCTGTCCCTTGTTTGCTGCAAGGTAGCCGGCCGCCACCGTGAAGGCGTCCTGGCCGGACCCAGCGCATCCGAATCCAAGGGCGATGGAGCCCTCGCCCTGCTGCTGCACAGCAGACGCTGCACCAACAGCGACGCTGCCGCTGGACGAGGCAAACCTGGACGCATCGTGTCCAATTGCCACTCCATTGCTGGACGCGTTGACTCCAGCATTGCGTCCAAGTGTCACGCTCGACGACCCAACCTGCCACGTGGTGGACGGCGGTGTCCAGCGCAAGTACTGTCCCCATTGAGAACCGGTGCTGGACACGGAGCCCTGCACGCCGGCCGGACCCGTCGGCCCTTCAGGGCCTTGAAGGCCCCCTGCACCCATTTGTCCTGTAGGTCCTGCATTTCCGTCCGGACCCGTGTTGCTGGACCATCCAGGGAGGCCTGTTGCTCCTGTGGGGGCCAGCTGGACGGAGGGTCCAGCTGGACCAGCGGGACCTCCTCCCCAAATCAGGCCCAAGGACTCGGAGTGGACGAGCGCGTCGCCGTCCTCCGGCATCGAGACAATTGGAAGATTGGCCAGCCTGCTTGAAGCAGTTCGAAACGAATTGGTCTGTGCCATTTATTGAATGTGTATTTCAGTCAAAGGTCGATTACCCTATTTAACGACTTGGTGACCCTCTTCAAAGAATGACTCTTGACACATTTCGCATTGCACTGAAGGAGCAGGACACTGCCATCGAGGCCAGATTCGATGAGGACATCCAGGGCTTGGTCGGCGCCGAGGTCTGGGAAAACCGTGTCCTCACCGCCTACGAAGAGATGGACGCCAGCATCGCCGGACTGGTCCGACAGCGCTTCATGCACTTCAAGGACTTTTTCAAGCCCGGCGGCATCATGGAGGGCCACATCGTCCTCACCAGGCCGACTGAAAAGATTCTCTATTCGTTTGCTCCTTCCGAGGCCACCGTGACTCGCTTCTCGCTCTCGATCTGAGAATCATGTTGAAAATTTCCAAACACCAAGTGTGTGGAATTTATGAGGAAAGGCGGGCGCGCAGCTCCTGAATCCTGCGCTCCTGGTCCTCGACCTTCTGCATCAGCCTCTGGAGAGCGCCGACGGACGACTTGTAGATCTCGTCCGGGTTGAGGTAGTGAAAGTCGGCGTAGCCGTGCCCCGGCGCCACCGTGACGGAGTGGGGGAAAACCTCCTTGACGTCCTGGGCCACCCATCCGAGCACGTTGCGGTCTGTGCTCTGAATTCGTGCGTCCCACTCAAACCTTTTGAGGCGAAGTTTCTGGATGTTGCTATAGCAGAGGTCGAGGTCGGCGTCCTGGACGTTGTTCTTGAGCCTGGCATCGGATGTCACGGTCCAGGTGGACGAGGCGGGCTTGGCCGCGCTGTCCGCACTGAGCTCCAGAAGGTAGTTGGGCGCGCTGGTGCCGATGCCCATGCGTCCGGTGTTTGTGGTATACACCGACGGCGCGTAAGTGACCTGCGCCGTGGTCAGGTCGTACGACAGGACATTCATTGGGTTTGGCTCCACAGCACCCGAGTTGATAGGCCGGACGTAAAAGCCGGACGCCGATGCGTTAAGGGGCGCGTTTGTTGCATTGAGAACGATGCTGTTGGCGGCCTGATCCAGGTTGCCTGCTCCGTATCCGATGGCAATGGCGCCCGTGCCCTGGTTGACGGACCCGGCATACGCGCCGCACGCCACAGCGTAGGGCTGTTGGCCAACGTTGCCGGCAGCGTATCCGACCGCGACCGCGTCGTTGCCCTGCTGGCTGTAGCCGCACGAGTTGCCGATGGCGACTGCGTTCTGGCCCTGGGACTGGAATCCAGCAGAATAGCCGATAGCAATAGCGCCGCTGGACTGGAGAGAGCGTCCAGCATACCGTCCACACGCGACCGCGCTCTCTCCCTGGACACTGTATCCAGCCTCCGTTCCAACGCAGACAGCAAACTCGCTCTGGTCGGTAGCTCCAGCATTGTTGCCAACTGCGACGGCGCCGGTGCCCTGGAGGGAGTTTCCAGCAAAGGCTCCAACGGCGGTGGCGAGAGACTTCTGGACGTTCGATCCAGCACTCAATCCAAATGCTGATGCGTAGGATCCTTGGCCGGTCTGACCAGCATTGAATCCGTAGGCGACGGCAGCCTCGCCCTGGGAAAACTGTCCAGCACTGACACCCACTGCGACCGTGTTGACCCCTTGAGAAATTTGTCCAGCAAGGTATCCAGCCGCGACGGCGCCGGTGCCCTGCATAAAGTATCCAGCACTGTTGCCGAGGGCGACTGCATTTTCCTGTTGCCCCGTGTATCCGCTCTGGTATCCGACTGCGACGGCGTTCGTTCCCTGGGAGCTGGATCCGGCGCGGGTGCCGACTGCGACCGCACCCTGGGCCTGATTGATGAAGCCACTGCTGAAACCCACAGCGACGGCCTGTGCGCCCTGCTGTGTGGACCCGGCAGCGGCGCCGACGGCGACGGAGTTGCTCTGCTGTCCGCTGAAGCCGGCGATGAATCCGACGGCGACGGACCCCGTTCCCTGGCTGCGGTAGCCGGCCTGGTATCCAACGGCTACGGCACCGGTGCTCTGGAAGAACTGCGCCGCATTGTATCCGACCGCGACCGACTGGCGTCCCTGGAAGTTCTCTCCCGCGGACTTTCCAAGGGCGATGGATCCCGTGCCCTGCTGGGTGTAGCCCGCGCTGTTGCCAAGCGCGATCGCGTAGCCACCCTGGTCGTTGTAGCCGCTCTGAAAGCCGAGGGCGACTGCACTGGGGCCCTGCTGGGCGTAGCCGGCCTCCTTACCAACCGCGACGGAGTTCGCACCCTGCTGCTGGGAACCCGCGTCCGAGCCGACCGCGACCGCGTTGGAGCCCTGCTGAAGGGATCCAGCATACGATCCCACCGCAACCGTCTCGCCTCCCTGGGTGTTGAGTCCAGCGCCGAAACCGACCGCAACAGCTCCTGCGCCCTGGGCAGCTGCTCCAGCATTATATCCGATAGAAATGGCGGTGGTGCCCTGGACCGCCTCTCCAGCCTGCTTTCCGATTGCAATCGCAAAGTTGCCCTGGTTGGACGATCCAGCATCCTGGCCGACCGCGATGGATGTGGCGCCCTGGTCCAGGGACCCGGCAGAGTCGCCGATCGCGACAGCGCCCTGGGCCTGGTTCTGCGAGCCGGCGGAGCGGCCCACTGCGACGGCGTACGGCTGCTGGTTTGTCTGTCCAGCTCCGCTGCCGACCGTAATGTTGTTTCCTCCCACCGCCCACTGGCTTGCGGTGCTGTTCCAGTAGAGGTACTCTCCAAAGATGCTTCCAACCGCCGTCACGGTGGCTCCCGCTCCTGTGGGGCCGGTTGCGCCGGCGCCTCCGTCCAGTCCGGTGGGTCCGGCAGGTCCGGTGGGGCCGTCCCTTCCGGTCGCTCCAATCAACGATGCCGGTCCGGCGGGTCCGGTGGGTCCGGCGGGTCCGGTGGGTCCGGCGGGTCCGGTGGGTCCGGTCGGGGGCAGCTCCCATACAAGCCCGTGCACGGACGCGTTGTAGACGAGCGCCCGGCCGTCCACGGGGTTGCTCACAACAGGCACCGACACCAGTTGGCTGGGATTTGTGGGTGGAGTGTAAGGTTCACGTACTCTGAGTCCGCTCATTTATTTGGGCGCCCAAATAAATGCTCCCTTCAAAACTCCCCACGTTTGTCCTGCCGAGCTACTCTTCCAAAGGCGCCGAGGCCGACATCACGGATCCAAAAATCGTGGGCTCTGTTGCCTTCCGCAACCTCTTCAAGGGAGGCCGCGAGGCCGCCAAGGAGAGGACGCCCTACTGGGCCACCATCAACACATGGTACAACATCCTGGACAATGGCGCCCCGGCCGCCTTTGTCTTCTCCCCCACTGCCATGGTACCGAAAGATTTCTACCAGCGTGCCGACGTGCTTTTTGGAACTTTCAACGTCCTCCAGAACTACGACCGCTTTGATATGTGGCTGTTCAACCAGGACTCGGACATCCTGGAGGTCAAAACGGGCTACCCTCCGAACGTCGGCCTGGTCTACGCCTTCCAGGGCATGTACGGCTACCTCATCACGCGCGGCGGCATTCTGAAGCTGCTGCCCCGCATGCTCCCCGTCAACTCGCGCATCGACCTCAAAATCTCGTACGCCGTGCGGGCCTACGACATGAAGGTGGTGCACTCGCGCGACCTCACCGTCCGCCGCGGCGACGTCGAGGAGTACTTTGACATGGACACCGCCAAGACACGTCTGGAGCAGGCCAAAATGATTCTTATTTTCTGCATCGTTCTGCTCGGAGGCTGCTACCTCATTTACAAGGGCATCACAAAATCCGGTCAGAGTCAAAGTGGCTGATTGCCAAACACTCAAAGTTGATGTGGTCGTTTTCGGCCTCCACCACCTCCTTTGCGCATCCACAGTCGTTGCAGATGTGATGGGCAAAATTGTACAGCATGCGGTAGGATGGTCTCTGGATGCCGCTTCGCTGGAGGATGAGTCCTGGAAGGTGTCGGTCGGCGTACTTGTTGTTGCGCAGGACCATGGAGCGGTACCGTGCAGACATGTGGGGCTCATCCATGGGTAAAGGGATGGACACCGTCCATTGACCGTGCTCGTCGACCGAAAAATTCAGATGTTCCTGGATGTGCGCGAGGACGACGTCCTGGTCACTCTGGGGAAGAGATTCAAAATTGGCGGGGGAGGGGAACATGCTCTTGGTGTGTACCATGCTGATGACGACAGCGTGCAGTTTTAAAGAGGATGCCGCGGTCTGTAAATGCCGTCCCCCTACAGCAAGGAGCTTGAGGAACTGATGTCCACCATTTCGGGGCACCTGGACAGCAAGCTGGGAACCAGCACGCCGAACGAGAAGAAGGCCTCGTCGTTCAACTTTGGAATCAAGATCAGCGAAAAGTACGCGAAAATCATTCCTGCTGCTTATGCGGCCGTCGCGCTCGGTGCGTCGATCCTGTGGACGCGGGCGAGGGCGCCCAAGACGCCCGAAGGCAAGACCAAGATGAGCATCGCCAAGGTTCTGATGTGGTGGATTGTGTTCTGTCTGCCGCTCATCATGTATGTGTACTACCGGCCGGTGGCGGCGTGAGCGTTTCATTGTTTGACAACCATGAAACATTACTTGGAAGATTTGAGGACGTGGCTCAGATTGTTGAGCACAAAGATGGCGATGAGGAAGACGAGGGCCTTGACGCTGAGGCGATAGTAGAAGCTGCTCGCACATGCGGGGTAGAGCTTCTCAACCAGCGCATCGACGGCGGGCAGCGACATGAGAAAAAAGAGGGCGGTGGCGACGAGGATGTCGCGGTTGGATGCGAAGAGCATCTTGGCATTGTCCTTCTGGTTTTCCAGCATGACAAAGCGTTGGAGGATTTGTGAGTCCTCCGGGATCTCGGGCGTGTCGTCGACGGGCAGGTTTGCGATGGGATCGGCCATGCTTTCTTTGAGGCGGGATGCAGAATTTCAAAGTGAAAAGCTGCTTTAAGCCCTCAAAGCGTGTTTGACAAAATGACCCTGTCCCTGGACAAGCTGCAGAAGTTGCTGAGCAGCTACGACATGGCGCCGGTGCGCTACTACTCGTACCACGATAATGTCAAGGCTGTGGAGGTGATGCTGATGACAAACGGCGAAATCTTCCTGGTCTACATCCCCAGCGACTACTCCTTCCACATGACGTCGTCGCACGACGGTTGCTATAGCCTCAAATCTCTGGACCTCAGCTCGGACGGCACCATCCCGGACAAGTACGCGGCCAAGCTGAGCGACGTCGAGATGTCCGAGTACTACGACAAGATCGACCTCCTCACCCAGGACAAGATCATGGACAAGTCCATCGACCTTGAGAAGGAGCTCATCGACCAGTACCGCAGAAAGATTCTGGTGCCGTCGTCGGACGAGAACGCCACGGCCAAGGTCAAGGACCTGCTCAACCAGGTTGAGCGCCTGACAAAGTGCGTCGACTCGAACGACTACAGCGTCGCCGTGCTCACCAACAACCTCCTCGCCGTCGACCGCGACCACCTCTACCTCATCAAGGGCAGGGAGGTCCGCCCCGAGCGCATGTACGTCGTCGTGGTCGGCCTGGAGACGCTGTTCAAGAACGCCAATTACATCTCGCACGACATCCCCGAGATCAACAAGGGCATCCAGCGCATCCTCTCGAAAAACCACGAGACGCACCTTTCCAAGCTCTCCCTCACGATCGACAGCATGGCGCGGTGCAAGACCGTCCTCCAGGAACACGTCGACCGCGTGACCAGGTACACGCAGTACATTGAGACCTTCACCGACCTCCTGCGCAAGATGGAGCAGAGGACCGAGTCCATCCGCGACGTCCAGCGCGGCCTCTCCGCCAAGCCGGGCAGCCTGGGCAGCGAGCTCACCACCATGAAGGAGAGGGAGAATCTGGACAGGGAGCTGGAGTGGCTACAGACCACCAGGGAGCGCGTCTTTCAGAGGCTGATCGACCTGCACAAAAAGTCCAGGGACATCAGCTTGACGCTCGACAAGCTTCTTTTTGACAACCTCGTGATGATGGTGACCATCCAGCGCAACCTCAGCGCAGTCAAGTGAAGATTTCATCCATGCTAACAACAAAGGATGAACATCGCCATACCCAACGTAGTGTCCCAGCTCAGGACTCCCTACGCCAGCACGGACGACACCTGTGCGACCGCCGGCAACATGTGCGAGGCAAACATCAACCGCAACACGGTGCTCAGCTATCCTCAGATCACCAAGAAGGAGTTTGCTCTGGACTTTACCCCTCCCACCTACGGCGTCGGCACCGGCTACGCCAGCCGGCCCGTCCGCGACACCCTTGACGTCAACGAGGCCTTTGTCAACCCCTTTGGCATGGGCCCCATCGACGACATCTCCGACCAGGGCATGTCCGAGGAGCAGGCCCTGGCCCAGATCCGCATCAACTCGGCCCCTGGCGCCACCCAGGACGACCCCACCGAGAGGCTGCTCGACCCCGCCGCCACGCTCTCCAACTCCAAGGTCGTCTTTGAGAACTTCGAGCACAGCTCGGCCGCGTCCCACTACAACCCCATGCTGCTTTTCCTCATCGCCATCGGCCTCGGCGGCATGGTCTTCTACGCCAACCGCAAGTAACGCCAAAGTAAAATTGACACCTTTTTCCTTATGCTGTCGCATCAGGAAAACATGAGCTCCACCCCCGCACCGAAAAAGCGCGCATCCTCGACAAAGCGCTCCACCAAGAAGGAGAAGGAGCCGATGCACCCTGTAGACGACCCCATGAGCCCCCCGCCGTCACCCTCGCTCGAGGCCATGGACGTGGACACCACCGTCCTGCTCCCCGGGTTCACGGAGGCGAGATGCGAAGAGGTCGACGAGCGATACGGACTCCGCCCAGTCACCCCGCAGATTCGCATCGCTGCCGAGCTCCAGAAGACCACCAAGATATCGGACGTGTTTACGGGAGGCGTGGACCTTGCCCACCCCTTCCTGGACGAGGCCAAGCGCGAGAAGCGCGTGGTCCCTACCATGATCCAGCGCCTGTCCACGGACGGGCAGCTGCCCAACGAGACCACCATGTCATGCTTCTGGTGCAGACACCCCTTTGCCACGCCGCCCATCGGCTGCCCCGTGCGCTTTGTCCCCTCTCAGCTGTGCAAGCGGTACGTGAGCGAGATCACCAAGGACCCTTATCTCATCAAGGAGAACCTCACGTCGCCCGCCAAGGCAGCCAAGATCATGGGCATGGACAAGCCCGACGGCATCAGCATCGCCCTCGTCGATCGCGACTACTACGAGACGGACGGAGTGTTCTGCTCCTTCAACTGCTGCCTTGCCTTCATCGACGGCGAGAAGAACAACCCCATGTACGCGCAGAGCAGGCAGCTTCTGTTCAAGATGTACACCGACACCTACGAAAAGTTCCCCACCGATGACGACATTATCAAGGCGCCCCACTGGCGCCTCCTCTCCGCCTACGGAGGCCACCTCTCCATCCAGGAGTTCCGATCATCCTTCAACACAGTTACGTTTTCATTGTACAATCGCATTGCAACACGCCCAAAGATGCAGACCCTCGGCTTCCTCTTTGAGGAGAAGCACAAGTTCTAAAAAGTGAAGACTATTTTGCAAATGGACGAAAATATACGTTCGCTGCCCTACACCGCGACCTCCCTGTCCGTGCTCGGCAGGTTTATCTTCATGTTCCTGCTGTACAAGAACAAGAGCACCAACTCGCTCTCGCTCACCTTTTGCATGCTCAACATTGTGTCCGCGGCCATGTGGTCGTACTACAGTGTCCTGCTCAACGACACCCCCATGATTGTGCGCAGCGCCGCCGAGATTGTGCTGCTCTGTCTTTCCGCAATTTACATCATCCGGAACAAACTGCGCTCAAGGATGCTGCCTATGTAAAATACGTAAAAATTCTATTGTTTACAACTCAGGGCAAAACCCAGTCGGGGTAGCACCAGAAGCGTCCGGGGCGATGGGGGCACTGGTGGAAGCCGACCTCCTCCATGCTCTTTTCGGCCTTCTTTTTCAAAACATACATGAAGCTGAACGATCCGTCGTCCAGCTCGATGATGCAGCGCGTGGCGGCCACGGCGAGGTCGTGGTACTCGAACATGGGCTTGAGCAGCTTGGCCTCGATCGTCTCAGACGGAGCCTTGGGCGGGAGCACAATGGCCAGAAGGATGGTGTCCTGCTTGGTCTTGTGCAAAAACTGGTCGAGAATGTAGATGGGGTAGTGGCCGCTGTCCCTATCACCCTCCAGGGTGGTGAATGAAAAGACGGCCAGGTTGGTCCTGGACAGGTCGACCTGCTCGGACGTGACCGCGTCCTGCTCTGTCATGCGGACGTGCTCCACCTTTGGGTCCATCACGAAATCCACCTTCTCGGGATAGATGAGCTTGATGGTCTTGGACGTGCAAATCATCTTGCACATGATAGGGTCGTTGCAGACCATGTGGACGTCCTGACCAGCAAGGTATTCAAGTGCGTTGATGCGCTTCTGTGTCTTGGCCTCGGGGATGTCCATCGGGGGCTCCTCCTGGACCCTCTTCCTTGTCTCCTTGGGCGATGCCTTGACATGCGCCGCGATGATCTTGCGCAGGACCTCCATGTTCATCGTGCTGGGCATGCGCCAGTCGTGGTAGCATCCTGTCTGAGCGTAGGTCGGGTGGCGGCCAAAACCCATCTCCTTGAAAATGTCGGCGTAGCCGCCGTGGCCCTTTTTGCCCCCTCGGGTGACCTGGGGGATGCGGGGGTTGCGGAACGCCGTGGGCAACCGGAAGATGGTGCCGGGACGCACCGCAGCGCCCTCGGGTGTGAGGAAAAAGGCAAGGGCGCTGTTGGAGGACTCCAGCGTGTCCTTGTACTTGTCGGCAACTTCTACGAGATGCTCCTCGTCCATTGGGGGATCGTTGTACGGCGATCTGGGCGCCGTGGGCGATGCGGGCTGTGTGAACGGGTCGACGAGCTCGGGCGACTCGGAGTGACGGATTCTCAGCAGGCCGAGCAGCGCATCGGCGGCTGCATCGTCCACCTCTGCATCGCCTGCAGCGTCGATCCGCACGTCGGCACACACGCGGCCGTCGGGCCTGCGGTTGTAGACGGTCGAGATGGTGTAGGAGCCAAAGGTCTTTGTGATTTCTTTGCCGTTGGGATCCACCAAAGAAATCTTGAGAACGTTCGGGGCAGCCATGCTTGGGTTGTGCTGTTGCACTGGTGCGTCGGCCGGGCTGTCAGTTTTACAGGTCGTCGAGGTCATCGTCGTCATCCGTGTCTTGCACATCATTTTTGCTGGTTGCCCAGCGGATGCATGCTACACACTCACACAGTCCACCATGGCGATCTTTGGTGCGATGCAGGTAGAGCTCAAAATCTTTCTGCTGGTCGGTTGCATAAGCATAGACGTGGTTGGTCTTTGGGTCGGGCGTGACCAGCGCTGGGCAAAACCCGCACTGTCTATCAAGGCTGGAGAAGGACGGAAAAAAGTAGGAGCCCATGTGCATGGTGTCGTTCTTGACCACACATATTGTCACTTGCTTCATAGGGAAAAAGCCTTTAACGACACAGTCTTTGCAGGTAAACTTGTGGTGCATTTATGCTTTACACGGCTATGGTTAGACCCAATAGTCTTCGTCGTCCTCGTAGTACTCTGGTTCGTCCTGCTCGTTCTTGGCCCTGTTTTTCAAAATGCATCCTGTGCATTCGCAGTCCGGCTCGTGCAGGTGGCAGTGATAGTTGATGGACATTGCTATGTTTTGCGTCTGGTCCTTGGGGTGCACATAGACGTGGCCGCTGATCGGCTCCGGGTGGATCGACTGAGAACAAAATCCGCACTTTGCGTACAGAGATGCAAAGGACCCCATGTAGCGGTCGCCAAGGAAGAAGTTATCGTCCACCACGACGCCGAAGGAAACGATGTTGCCGGACAGCTGGCCTCGGTAGATGCATCCAGCACAGATAAAACAGTAGGACATGATTGGAACGTATACTATGGCTGTACCTCACAAAATCGAGCTTCAATTTTATGAGACTTTTGTATAAGACTTAGCGGCGGGAGCGGCGGGGCTTGATTCGTTGCGACCTCATGCGGCTGTACACGTTCTTCATGCGCTTCGACTTGCAGAAGCTGGGGCGGGGGCCGGAACCGGCGCGCTTGGACTTGCGACCGTGGCAGGTGACAAAGTCGGCAAGGTCCGACTGGGAAATTCCCTTGGAGCTGTATCCCTTGCGAAGGGCAATGCTGCGGAGCTGCTTCAGAGTGAAGAGCATTCTTCCGCGGGACTGCCTGGAACGGCGGATGGACCTGGAACGACGGGTGGACTTGCGGACGGAGCGCTTGGCCTTGCCGGAGCGACGGGTGGACTTGCGGACGGAGCGCTTGGCCTTGCCGGAGCGGCGGGTGGACTTGCGGACGGACTTGCGGCCCTTGGAGCCGAAATGCATGCGCGAGGCCTTGCGGCGGTGGGAGGTGACCCTCTTGATCTGGCCCTTGGAGAGCTTGACGCGGCGGACGGCGCGCTTGCCGGAGCGGGTGACGGTCTTCATGATGTACATGACGCCGTCCTTGTTGGTGTGGACCTTGTAGGACTTGGCACCCTTGCGAGTCTTGAGAATGACGTAGGGCATCTTTTATTTTCAGGGCTTGATCCGAGACAATTTTTTTTCGCAAGAATGGAGCCCCCCGGTTGGCGGCGGGAACGGCGCGGCTGAATTTTTTGGAGGGCATAGATAAACAGCAACATGGAAAATCGAACGATGGCCATGTGGGCCCTCGCGGCACTTTTGTTTGCTCTTGGAACCGTCTCTGCGTTCACAAGGTTTGGCAGCCTGCCGGATGAGACCGCCTTCATCCTGTTTGTGGTCTTCACTCTCCTCGCAGGTGTCGTTGTCCTTGTGGACAGCTTCTACCTGACAGATGCGGGCGCTGATATGGGCCTGGACATTATTGTCAAGCTTCTGCGCGACAAGAGCGTTCTGATGGTGATTGTTGGAGTGGTGGTGTACGGCATCTGCATGTACGGAGTGAGCCACGGCATTATGGAGATGGCTGCTGCGGAGGCCGAGATCGAGGCGTGCGAGGGCACGCCCAACACCGCCGAGTGCAAGGACGCGCTGTCCAAGTGCCGCTCGTTCAACGACAAGCGCCTCCGAATGATCCGCGGTGTCATTCTTGGATTCACCTTGATTGCCGTGGGCATCATGATTTTTGGCGGCTACGAGGCATGGACGAATTACCATACCGCAAAAGACAAGATTACAGGAAAGTCTGCTGGCAAAATCGTTGAGGTGGACTTGACAGGATGAGCAGCTCGAGATTGAAGTAAAACTAAAGTGCACCGACCCTGCTTGAATAAAATATGGCCAAGCATATTGTATTCTACACTGTCCTGCTCGTGCTGGCGGCCGTGCTCCTCATCGTGCACACCGTCATAATGAGTAGGAAGAAGATTGCTTTGAATGCTGTCTTGGATGCCACAAATTTTGATGACCACAGGCAATGCAGCACCGTGGTCGAAAAGCTGAGCAGTGCAATAGGCACATGCGCAAGGGCCGACAGTGACAAGGTCTCCAAAGTTGTGTCCACCATGATGAACACGATTACGGCGAAGAAGCAGCGCGCCGCGGAAAAGGTGTGCAGCATGTGTGAGACCGCGCCGGAGCTGTGCCTTCTGGACACGGAGCTGGCCGCGTTTGTGAAGAACAACTGCATCTCTCCTTCTCTCGGCGACCTGCCGGAACCAGACATTCCGGCTGTCGTGGTGGAGCCCATTTCTCCTGTGCCTCTTCCTCCCCCAACATTTCCCAAGCTGGAGTTTGTGTCCAGCACGGATTCCACCATCACTTTGATGTGGTCGCCTCTGGACCCCAGTACCATCCCAATTCTGAAAATGGTTTCTCCGTCGACCGTGGTGGTGAACAACCTCACGTATACCAGCCGCCAATTTACGTGGCCCAGCCTGCAGTCACCCTCGACGACATCACTTCAGCCTGACACAAAGTACACCTTTACTCTCGGTGTCCGTAGAGGTCTGGACGAATACTTCTCCACAGAAACACTGGAGGCGTCAACATCCCGTGCGGTCGGCGTCGTTCCTCAGGCCACGGTCGATGCCTCCGCACTGAGCGAAAAGTCTCTCACACTGTCGTGGAAGCAGCCCAAGAAGGCGACGTCCTCGGTTCTGCTCCGCTTCAACCCTGGAGTGGTCCTGGACGAGTCCACCACCCCCATCGTCGTCCCGAACGATACGCCAGGTTTCCAGATGTCTTACGAGTTTGATTCGTTGCAGCCGTTCTCGTGGTACACCTGGTGCATCGGAATTCGCGACGGCCAGTACGACACCTGGAACAACCCCGAGACAATCCGCACGCTGACACCGATCCTGGCCGCGCCCGTGCTCCAGAGCACTTCCAAAGGAATTGACTATGTGAGCCTGCAGTGGGACGCAGTTGACGCTGATGTCTCAGCCCGACTTTTCTTTGCTGAGGGGGCAACCATGCCGGTCTCCGTCGTTGAGGACGACGCGCAGGGTATCCCAGTGTCTACCACCCAGCAAACGTGGACGGGCCTGGCCCCTTCCACTGCCTACACTGCTGTCATCAAAGTTTTCAAAGTTTTTACAGACGCAAACGAGCCCGTCGGGTCCCTGTTCAGAACTGTGGTGGTGTCGGCGACGTCCAGCATCACAGTGACGACAGAGAATGCGGTATATATACCGCAGTCAGCTATCTCGGCAACGGCCACGGACACGACGCTCACCCTGTACTGGAATGCGACCATCCCGGTTGGGTACAGCCCGATGGTGTTTTTCAGTGTGGGATCCGTCCTGCCCATGGTGCCTGCGAACAAAGCCACCATGCAGTACAACCTCTTGGACGACTCTACCTCCCTGCGGACAGCATCCTTTGTCAGCGAAATCATAGTGGAGGCGGGCACCTGGATTGCGTACAACCTGGAGCCGTCGACCACGTATGCTGTGGGCCTGGCGCTGCGCAAGGACAACCTTGTCATTGTCTACAACATGAAGACGATGGTGGTGACGACCTCCAGCCCACCGGCCGACCTGAAGTTCCCCGTCATTCAGAGCATCCGCGCCGTGTCCACGCAGAACTCGTCCGTGCTTCAGGTCCTGTGGAAGAAACCACCGCTCTCGCTGGGAGGAAGTATTGCGGCCTCCATCCTGCGCATCCTTCCGGATCCGTACAGGGCGCTGAACGCGAGCCTCACCAATGTGGGCGTCGTTGGAGTCTCCAACCTCAACGAAAACCGCAGCTCCGACCTGCTGGCCGGCTCCGACCTTGGCGGCGTGGACATTGCAGTCGACCCTCAGGTGCCGATGTACACCATTTCGTTGAACTACTTTTTCACGGAGGAGGTGGCGGCGCGCTCCGCCATCTCCAAGCCCCGTTCCCAGAGGCCGGTGTGGTGGAAGCTGCCCTCCTTTGCAAACACGCTCAAAATCGACTCGTACTCCGTCGCTGAAGGCGGCAAAGTGGCCGTCGCGGTAAGCTGGACCCCCATCGATCTTTCGCGCAACACGGCAATGTACGGCCCTGTCAGTGCAGTCATGTCAGTGGACACATTCGAAGTACCAACAGCGCTGGCGACACGGTCGGCCGTGTTCAATGTGTCCCCTAATATGGTGCACATCTTCAGCGTGACGTACCGGAACAATCGCAACGTGGACTCTGTGAGCGGCTCCCTCACTGCATTCGTAGACGCCATTCCTCCCCTGGTGACACTGTCCGTGACCGCACTGAGCACGGTCGCCATGGTTGCGTGGTCCCAGTACGACGCATCCCTGAACACCATGACAATTCTAATTGGGCAGGAAGGCAGCTCCCAGGGCTCTTCCATGGAGCCAAGCGGAGCGAGCAAACTGCTGAGCGGGCTCGCCCCCAATTCCAACTACTGGATACAGGCAGTGACCCGCAGCAGGAACAACCAGCTGACCACCAGTAGTCCTCTCGTCACATTCTCAACTCTGCCCGCACTGTCCTTCACAGGAGTGATGACGGCTACGCCGCAGGCAAACAGCGCGTCCATTGATATGGCACCTGCTCTGCCTTCAGTAAACAAGGCCGGTGTTCAGGTCTCCGCCACATTGCAGGCCGCGGAGGCGGCGTACGTGGTGCTGTTCTCCACGCAGAAGCCGAGCCCCTACACTGTCTCCGGCCTTTCGGCCGGACAGAAATATACCGCATCCTTGACATGCAAGTACGCCACGACTGTGGCAGGCCAGGCCGTCTTGGACGAGGGGTCCGGCATTCAGCAAGCTGTCGACTTTATGACGCCCTTTGCCGAGCCTTTCGTTATATCAGCCGTCTCGGGCCCTTCCAGTGCTACCATCTCGTGGCCGCCTGCCAAAACGTCAGGATACCGCGTCTTTGTCCAGTACAAGCCTGAAACCTCCACAACGTGGACGACGGAGGAGGCGGTCAGCTCCAGCGGATCCTACACCTTCCCGATGTCATCGTTGGAAATGTATTCTGTCCGTGCTGGACGCTTTGTGGACACCACGCTGGGTGCATGGAGCGATGTCGTGGGTGCCGCCCCTAACATTCCACTGAAGCAGACTCTGGCGCTGCCTACGGCGGCCTCGGTAAGCTGGACGCAGTCCAGCGTGCCTGCCAATGTTGCAGGTGTCGTTATTTACTACAGGATGCAGAACACAGACCCATGGACCAAAGCCAACGGCGCATCCTTTTCCTACACGGAGGCCGTCAACGCCCGCACCGTGGAGTGCTACGCCAGCTGCGTCTCGACGTCTGGGCTGGTCAGTGTCGGCCAGACCCAAAACATAGCAGTGCCAGGGCAGCTCAACCCCGTCGTCAAGGCCACCACGCCGGTCGCTGCAGACATCTCGTGGAACGCGGCTGCCCTCCCCGCTGGCTTTTCCATGTGGGCGATGATGCAGGTTGGCAGGGTCAACCTCACACCGTCGTTGGGCAAGTCGAGCCTCACCGTCGCGTCCTCCTCCACGGTTACCTTCACCATCTCGTACTCGCTGACGGGCGCGGCCGAGGACACGCAGTCGTTCTCCCTGACCGCGACCACCCCTGGCGTCCCGGTCTTCTCCAACCTGGCCCAGAAGAAGGGCACGCCCAACTCGGCCACCATATCCTTCGCCGTCACGGAGCTCAACTGGATCATTCAGACAGGCAATGTGGCGAACAATATGATCTACGAAATCACGTACAACGGCATCACCAAATCTGAGATGCTCAACTTCTGGGACTCGAGCAACCTGGCTATCGACATGAGCAGGAACATCTTTACAACAACGCCGTCCCCGGACAACTCCCAGTTCACCTACCGCATCGGAGCGATGGACGTGAACGGAGGCGTGTACTGGTCCGGCGTCAACTCTGCCTGGTTCCTGGGCGACATTACTGGAAGGCTTTCATTCTTTACTCAGCCTGGATCCGGCGGGTACACATCTCTGATGGTCAAGGTTTCAGGATACACTCTTCCCCCTGGGTTCCGATGGGCGGTGATTGTTTATTCCGAATATCCAAGCACAGCTTTGCCTTTGACAGAAAGCAATTCTTACAAGTATTGGACTCCACTGGACGAGGCAAGCATTGCTTGGATCCCTCCAAGTGTGTCCGGAGGAAACACAACCTTCGGATACAATGCTTTGCGCTTCTCGGGATACAATTCGTGCCCTCGTGGTGTTGACGTATTTGTTGGAAGGGGTGTTTCAACTGCTCCTGCAGTCCGGTACGGCAATCATCGCGTCAATTTCTCATGGAATCATGTACGCGCGTCTGTGACATGCGCACTTGACGGGCCTTGTGTTCGCTCATGTAACTACATGTTGACCGGAGCGCAGATTGCAGCTGACCAGAGACCATTCGATTCCGATTACACCAAGTCTCAAATTGACTGGGCCCCCTTCTCCAAGTTTTCAACGTCCGTGCCGACCGGCTTTTGATAAATGCCTTATGAAAACTAAAGTACAGCCGCCCTGCATGAATAAAATATGGTCAAGCATATTGTATTCTATTCCGTCCTGCTCGTGCTGGCGGCCGTGCTCCTCGTCGTGCACACCGTCATATTGAACAGGAGGAAGCTGTCCCTGAGCGCCGTGCTGGAGGCCACGAACTTTGGCAACGACCGCCAGTGTTCCGTTGTGGTGGACACTCTCTCTTCTGCGATGCAGTCATGCGCTGCGGCCGACAGCGACAAGGTGTCCTCCGTCGTCTCGACGTTGATGAACACCATCGCTGCAAAGAAACAGCGCGCTGCCGAGAAGGTTTGCGGACTCTGCGTGGCCGCCCCGGAGGCATGCGCGCTCGACCCCGAGCTCGGCGCATTCATCCTCAAACACTGCGACACATCGGAGCTCGGCGACCTGCCAGAGTCCAACATCGCGACCGTTGTTGTGGACCCCATCACCCCGGTCGCTCCTCGTCCTACAATTCCAGTGCTGAAGCTCGTGTCCAGCACCGACTCGGCAGTCACCCTGATGTGGTCCGAGCTGGACTCGAACACCAGTCCCATCCTCAAGATGGTGAGCCCCACGACAGCCGTGGTGGACACCCTCGACTCCACCACGAGGCAGTTCACGTGGCCCAGCTCGCAGAGCATGTCAACCACGGCGCTCCAGCCGGATACAGCGTACGCCTTTACACTGGGCGTCAAGCGCGGATCGGAGACGTTCTTCTCGGACTCCAAGCTGGAGGTCCGGACCAGGACGCCAGCCGTGTACATTCCGCAGTCCTCGGTGGACGCAGCGTCTTTGACGGACTCTGAATTCGTTCTTCTGTGGCGTCAGCCCAGTGAGGCCGACCGCACGGTCCTGCTGCGCTTCAACGGCGGCCTTGTCCTGGACGAGTCCACCACGCCGATTGTGATTGCAAACGAGACGCCTGGACTCATGGCGTCCAGGACGTTCGACGGCTTGAACGCATTCTCATGGTACACCTGGTGTTTGGGCATCCGCGTTGTCATCGGCGACCGTGCGTTCGACACGTGGGGCGACCCCCAGACGGCGCGCACCAGGACGCCGGAAATGAACGCTCCTCCCCTCCTAAGCATGTCCAAGGGCATCGACTTTTTCGACATTTCCTGGGACGCTCTGGCTCCGGGAGAGTCGGCCCGCATCTTTGTCGAGGAGGGCCCCTCCGTGAGCGCCGCCACCATCGAGGACGATGCCCAGGGCGTTGCTCCCGAGACGAACACCTTTATGTTCACCGGCCTCAAGCCGGGAACCATGTACACAGCCGTGCTCAAGGTTTTCAGGATCTTTGTGGACGTCAACGAGGCCCTGGACTCTCCCTTCCGCAATGTCATGGCGTCATCGACGTCCTCTGTCTCGGTGACGACGGAGGTGCCCGTCTATGTGACCCCCTCCGCCATTATGGCCAGCGCGACGGACACCACCCTCACCCTGTACTGGAATGCGACCATTCCTGCAGGCTACAGCCCGATGGTGCTCCTGAGCACCGGAAATGTGCTATCTATGGTGCCCGCGGGCGCATCCACCATGCGGTACAATCTGGACGACGACTTTACGACGCTGAACACGTCGAGTCTGGTCACGGAGATCATTCCGGCTGCGGGAACGTGGATTGCGTACAATCTGCAGCCCTCCACCACGTACGTCGTGGCCCTGGTGCTGCGCAAGGAAAACCTCGTGATCGTGTACGGAATGAAGCCGATCGTGATCACGACCAGCATGGCGCCGAAGGACCTGAAGTACCCGGTCATCCAGAGCATCCGCGCTGTCTCGACACAGAGCTCATCTATTCTCCAGGTGCTATGGAAGCAACCTCCCCTTGCCCTGAGCGGGTCCATCGCAGCTGCCTTTTTGAAAATTCTTCCAGATCCGTACAAGGCACTGAACGCGAGCCTCACCAATGCGGGCGTGGCGGGCATCTCCAACCTGAGGGAGAACCGCAGCTCCGACCTGCTCGCGGGCTCCGACCTCGGAGGCATCGACATTGTTGTGGACCCCCAGGTGCCCCTGTACACGCTCTCGCTCAACTACTTTTTCACGGAGGACGTGGCTGTGCGCTCCGCAATCTCCAAGCCGCGCTCGCAGAGGCCGGTGTGGTGGAAGCTGCCCACTCTCTCCAACACACTCAAGGTGGAGTCCTACGCCCCAGGACCCAACGGAACGGTTGCTGTGACGTTGAGCTGGGTCCCGCTGGACATCAGCATGAACACGGCAATGTACGGACCGGTGAGCGCTGAAGTTGCGGTCAACACCACCAAGGTGCCGATTGCGCTGTCTACCGCCAGGGCTGTGTTTAACGTGGCGCCCAGCATGGTGCATACGTTCAGCGTGACCTATCGCAACAACCGAAACGTGGACTCCGTGACAGCAGAGCTTTCCGCCTTTGTTGACAAGATTCCTCCTGTTGTCACTCTGGGTGTGGAGGCGCTGAGCACCATGATTGTCGTCACGTGGGACCAGAGCAAGGTTGCCGGCTTTGTGTTCAGCCTGAAGATCGGCGTGGTTGGAGACTCTGTCGGACAGACAGTGATGCCTACTGGGGGCGTCTACGTCTTCAACAATGCCCGTCCAGGTACGGACTACTACATCCAAGCTGTTTTGGCAAATGCAACAAACCAAATCACCACGCTGTCTGACCTTGTCGAGGTACGCACGCTGCCGTTGTTGGTCATGGGCGCCCCTCCTGTAATCAGCAGTGTTTCGACAACATCCGCAGTGGTTGCGCTCTCTGGTGCTCTGCCAGTGAACAGTGACCCCAAGCGTGTACAGTGCAGAATTCTGGTGGGTGCGACGCCAGCATACTCTTTTACATTGGATCAGGCGCCGTCAACTTTCACGTTCACATCATTGCAGTCGGCAACAACCTATACTGCGTCTGTCCAGTGTCAGTACAGCATGCTGGTCGGCGGTATCGCCTACACGGATACATCTTCTGTGACCCAATCGGCAGCCGCTTTCTTCATGACATTGTTTGCTACAAAGCTGGCGTTCACGTTTGTGAGCTCAAATTCGGCGGTTCAGGTTTCGTGGGTCAACCCCGCGGAGACGGCCGCGTTTTCTGTCTATGTGCGCTACCGTTTGGCGGGCACGTCGACGTGGACAACGCTTCCGCCAACTCAGAAAACCACCGACACTTTTACAATCAATGGCGCTGGCGTCTACGAAGTTCAAGGTGGACGCTTTAAGGACGATGTTACCGGTCTCTGGGATCCAACCCAGCTTACAGTCAGTCTTTACAGCATCGCTGCGTACCCCGGCTCAGCATCGGCAACTGTCCAGTGGCCGGCAAGCAACCTGGAGACGTACAAGCCTGTCCTGCAGTACCGCATGACGAGCGACACCGCCAGCCTGTCCGTGCCGGCAACGTCGTCGTCTGTAAGTATTTCTGGACTCAGGTCGTCAACGGCATATACGTGCATGTTAGTTTTGAATCCTGGTGCCATCGGCAACACAGCAGCCATTGAACTTGGAAGGACTTCTTTCACTACTATCTCACAATTCCCGACAAATATCAGAGCATACCGCAGAGTATGGTTTGACAATCCTAATCCAATGGTGACATTTGTTATTGGGTGGTTGAACTCCAATGACTGGCTATGGCCCGACAGTGGTGTGGACGCCATTCTTGCATACTTCCCAGCATCAGCACCAAACCTGATTTACCAAATTGACAACGACACTCCGTTCGTTTTCACACCCTCCGACTTCAGATGGTACTGGACCTACATGAGTCAGCATTGGATCTTTTCAAAGTCCAACTTGAAACTCATCTACTTTTACCTTGATCAGCTTGCAAAAACACCTTCAGCAAAGACCATCAAAATTGGACGTGGTACAACGGCAGCTACTGCGCAATGGGATCAAATAATTAACATCGAAGACTGGCCAGCAGGTAAATTGCTTGATGATATTCTGCCGTAGACAGCCGGTTCTGTATGTCCTGATTTTTCGTCATCGAATCAGGAGATAAATGGAAGACCTACCCACCAGCGAGTTGAGGGAGAGGGCGCGGTCCAAGCGCATCCCCATGTACTCTGTGATGGACAGGCTGGAGCTCCTGAGCGCGCTCAGCGACCAGCCCGGCAGCATCGGATGGAGGTGGAAGCACATCAAGAAGCACCTCAAAGAGTCCGAGCACAAGAACGTCATGCGCCTCCTCCTGGGGCCCGTCCGCGACCTGGACAAGTACCCCAAGGTCGTGCGCTACCTCCGGAAGCACTCGGTCCAGACCACCATGACCACCTCCCCCGAGCGCCTCAAGAAGGTCGAGGCCGTCCTCGCCACCCTCGACACCTCCTACCTCGACCACATCAACATCGTCCTCCCGCACCGCTACGGCCGCGAGAAGAAGCCCTACAACAAGGCCGACGTCAAGCGCATCGCCGCGTTCCCCAAGGTCCGCATCATCCGCACCGAGAAGGACTACGGACCCATCACCAAGATGCTTCCCGTCCTCCGCAAGGTCCGCGACAGGAAGGCTATCATCATCTCCATCGACGACGACGTCGGCTACCCCATGGGCATGATCAACGAGTTCATCTACCAAAAGATCGAAAAGCACCCGAAGGCCATTATCGAGTCCACCGAGGGCCTCGAGCCCAGGGAGCACATCAAGAACTTCAAGACCGTCTGGCCCGCACCCACCAAGCCCAGGCACCCCTACGCCGACCTCGTCGAGGGCTGGATGGGCGTCGCCTACACCAAGAACCTCGTCAACACAAAGACCATGGAGGAGATCTCCAACTTCTCCAAGGAGTGCTACCTGTCTGATGACATCGTCATCAGCTACGTCCTCGCCGACAACAACGTCCCCGTCGTCCGCCTCACCGACAACAAGTACACCGAGCACCCCGTCTCCTACCTCTACGGCACCGGCAACGACGCCCTCATGCGCGGCGGTGGCACCGGCAACGTCGTCAACGTCGGCCACCTGTCCGACGACTTCAACCTCCAAAAGTACCAGATCTGCCTCGACACCATCTTCCGCAAGGACGACCCCGACTTTGTCGAGCTCCCCAAGGAGGACAAGGAAGCCCTTGCCAAATCCAAGAAGCTCCCCGTCCGCAAGCTCTCCGACGACGAGAAGGCCTACATCAAGAGGCACAAGGTCTATATCACCCTGACCAGCGACCCCGTCCGCGTCAAGTACCTTCCCATCATGCTCGGCAACCTCGACCTCTCCAATGTCCACCAGGTCCACGTCAACCTCCCCGAAAAGTACAGGAACACCACCCCCTACGACCCCAACGACATCAAGATGCTCGAGGCATTCAGCAAGAAGGTCAAGGTCTTCCGCCCCGCCAAGGACAAGGGCCCCATGACCAAGATGCTCCCCACGCTCAAGCGCATCGAGGACAAGGACGCCATCGTCATCAGCATCGACGACGACATTGTCTATCCAAAGGGCATGGTCAACGAGCACATCCACCAGTGCATCAAGCACATGGACGAGATCCTCACCGGCAACGGATTCGACTTTTCCGTCTTCAAGAAGACCAAGAAGCGCCAGGGCTTTGACGTCAAGGAGATGGAAAAGTGGTGGCCCTCGAGCGAGTCGCCCCCGTTCCCCTACGTCGACATTGCCGAGGGCTTTGCCTCCATCGCCTACCGCAAGCGCCTCGTCGACATCCCGCAGCTCGAGAAGCTCAACGCCGTCTCCACCAACTGCAAGCTGTCCGACGACTTTACCATCAACTACTCCCTGGACAGCCACGGCGTCAAGCGCCGCGTCATCAACAACAAGTACCTCAATCCTGATCTCATCCACCCCCTCGCAGCCGGCGAGGAGAAGGGCCTCCACACCCAGAAGGCTCCCGGCACCTACTGGGACTACAACACGTACAAGTACGACCAGTGCGCCCAGGACATTCGCAACCCGCCTCCCAAGAAATCGTCCAAGAAGGTTGCCAAGAGTGTGCGGCGCTAACTAACTATAAAAGAGCATGCATATGCGATTTCAGTCCTTCGTGCCTGTTGAATCTCACATGGGCTCCAAAGCAAAGTACTTGTTGGTTCTGCTTCTCATTGGGTTGGCCGTCGCTGCTGTCTTCATCCAGCTCAGAAAAACGACCAGGCCGTCCGTCACGACGGACGGAGGAGCATCCGACACTCAGTCTCCGTCTTCCCCATCTTCCATCTCCACAAATATCACCAACCAGCCGACTCCATGTGTAGTCAGCGACTCTCCTCGGTGGCTGGACGACTGCACCCAGCCGTGCGGAGGCGGAACGCGCACGGGCATCTTTGACGTCGTCCAGGAGCCCACCAACGGCGGAACACCATGCCCCTCCGAAAGGGACCGCACCAAAACGCTTCCGTGCAACACGCACTCATGTGCCGACAATGTCGACTGCACTGTGTCCGAGTGGGGTGCCTGGTCCGACTGTGACAAGCCCTGCGACGGCGGCATCCGATCCCGAACGCGCTCCGTCGTCACTCCCTCCCTGGGCACCGGCCAGCAGTGTCCCGCCCTTGTAGAATTTGATGTATGCAACTCGCAGCCCTGCGACGTCGACTGCCAGGTCTCCCCATGGGGCGACTGGTCCGACTGCTCCAAGTCGTGCGGAACCGGATACCAGACCAGGAATCGCATGGTGACGCAGCCGCCTGCCGGCAACGGCGCACTCTGCCCCCCTCTCGAAGATGTGCAGACCTGCAACACGCAGCCTTGCGACGTCGACTGCCAGGTCTCCCCGTGGGGCGACTGGTCGTCCTGCGACAGGTCCTGCGGCGGCGGTTTGCAGAGCAGAAACCGCACCGTCACCACGCTCAAGTCGGGCGCAGGAGCCGAATGTCCGCCTCTCTCAGAGACGCAAAGCTGCAACACCCAGGGATGCCCCGTCGACTGTCAGGTCTCCTCATGGGGAACTTGGTCCACCTGCGACAAGTCCTGCGGTGGCGGAACTCAGACGAGGTCGAGGACCGTCACAGTCCAGTCCCAGAACGGCGGCGCCACGTGCCCTGCTCTCACAGAGACTCAGGCCTGCAACACCCAGGCCTGTCCCGTCGACTGTCAGGTCTCCTCATGGGGAACTTGGTCCACCTGCGACAAGTCCTGCGGTGGCGGAACTCAGACGAGGTCGAGGACCGTCACAGTCCAGTCCCAGAACGGCGGCGCCACGTGCCCTGCTCTCACAGAGACTCAGGCCTGCAACACCCAGGCCTGTCCCGTCGACTGTCAGGTCTCCTCATGGGGAACTTGGTCCACCTGCGACAAGTCCTGCGGCGGCGGCACTCAGACGAGGTCGAGGTCCGTCACGGTCCAGCCCCAGAACGGCGGCGCAACGTGCCCCTCTCTGATGGAAGCACAGGCCTGCAACACCCAGGCCTGCCCTGTTGCCGCATTTGCAATGGCCGGCCCCTACAACAAGCAGGCACCGGACAAGACCAAACAGTATGCAACGGACTACAACAAACTTTCAAACGTCCAGCAGGCGCTGACCAAGTGCATCGACGATCCCAAGTGCCAGTCTCTCAGCAATTTTGGCTGGGGCAACGCCACCACCACGGACTACAGATACAACTCGACGGGCACCCTTCTGCCATTCAGCTGGCCGTACGCGCTCTCGTCGTATGTCAAGGTCGACCCCTCCGATCCCCGGTGCCAGACCGTGGGATGCTACCCTCCCGCCATCTAACGTTTCCAAATCTTCATTTTGGAAACCCTTATTTTTCTGTCGCACGGATGCCAATGCAGACTTTGGCGCGCTCCTTGTCGAACGGCTGCGACGCGTGCAGTAGCGTCCCGTCAAAGACGACAATGCTGCCTTCGACATTTGGAACAGTGCAGAACGGCGTGCCGTCGTCTCCGTAAAACACGGTGCCTCCCTGGCCCTCCGGAAGCTGGTTGAGGTAGATTAGTACCTTGTAGTCAAACGGGCAGCCATCGGGGTCGTCGCGGTGCACCGATACTGGAGTGCAGGAATGTGTAAACGTCAGTGCGTCCGTGTAGTCCAGGTCCAAAACGACATACTTTTGCACAATGGCGGCGACCGTTTTTGCATCCGCCGGCACCCTTTTGAAAAATTGTGTCTTGCGCTCTGCAAGACAATTGCGACGCACGATGGATGTGAGCGCGGAGATGTCCTCAGCATCCAGAACGGAGGGCATGACTACAACGAGCCTGCCGTCCGGCGATGACGCGGTGTACGTCTCCCTGAATGCGTCCCGTCTTGAAAGGGCGTAGGCCGGGGCAAGCACAAACGGCTCGCTCCTGGGGACGACGTTCAGGTGGAGGATCATTTATTCAGGAAATCATGTATGCCACGACAGTCGCCAATGAAGGCTTCATTGGCGAATGAAATTTACAGCGGCCATGTCTCAAGGACGACGGGCTCTGAAATCGAAATGGGGGGGCGGGGAGGTTCAAACTCCTTCCTGCGCTGCAGGTACTCCTGCTCCAGCCTCAGGTACTCCTTCTCCAGCTGCAGGTACTCTTTCTTCATTCTCAGGTACTCCTTCTTCGTCTCCATGTAGGCGTCCCACTCGGGGTCGTCCTCCTCGTGGCAGGACCTTGTGAGATGGCCGGGGTGATTGTTGAGCAAGCACCACAAAATCTTCCTGCCGTCGGACTTGTGGACGATGAGACTGCCACGATCAGTAGGGCTCGTCATATGCTGGAACTTTTCAAAGGCTGCGAGGCCCTGCTCGGCGTCTCCGTCGACATACTCTTGTTTGATATCGAACTTGATTTGCACTTGTGTAACGCCGGAAGAAATGTCTTCCATGAACTTGGCGTGCGGCTTGGACCAGTCAGTCAAAATGTAGTAGGACCTCAGATTGGGCATTTTGTGTATGCAGCCTGCTTTTTTAAAGCTCACATATCCTCCGACCACACCAGCTCGTCGCCGATGTACTCCACGTCCTCGAAGAAGGTGCCCGTCTCCGTCACCTTGGGCACGTCCCGAAATGCTTTCAAAAAGTTCATAAGCTTGGCCTCGCTCGTCCAGACGTGGCCCTTGCCCAGGGTCTCGTGCCGGTCCTTGCGCGCGCCCAGGGGGTGCTTGCTGTCGTTCAGATGGATCAGCTTCAAAGTGTCCAGCCCGATGGTGCGCTGGACGAGGCCGCGGTAGGCCTCTGCGTCCTCAAAATCTGTCTCGCCGGACGCGAAGGAGTGGCACGTGTCCAGGCACACACCGACTCTGCTCCTGACATCGGTGGACAAAAAGTTGAGCATGCGCTCCAGGTGCTCCAGGCGCGTGGGCAGGGTGCTTCCTTGGCCTGCGCTGTTCTCCAGCAGGAGCGTGCCCAGACCCTCGTACGACTCGTATAGCTCGTTGATGTTCTCGGCCGCGGTGCGCAGGCCCACATCGAGGTCCTTGCTGGACCCCGGATGTACCACCACGCCGCCGCACTTGCATCCGAGCTGGCCGCAGACGGTCAGCTCATAAGCAAGCGACTCCTGACACTTGGCAAAGACTTCGGGGTTGCTCAGCGAAAAGGCATAGGGCGAGTGGATGAACATGGTCCCTTTCTGGGACTGGCATGCCTGGATGTCCGACCTGTCTACCATGCGCCGGGTGTAGCTCTGCGGCGACCCAAGGAAGACCTGGAAGGCCGGCATGCCCATGTCTGAAGATTGCTCAAAGGTGTGCTGGAGGGTGTCCAGCACGGAAACGTGTGTTCCAAAGGGTTTCATAGCTTCCTTTGGAACGCCAAATTCATAAGCTGCATTAAAACTGAGAAATTTTCGATTTCCGTCAGACCCAATCAAACAATGAGCAAGTACAGGCTGACGGATCAAGTTCGTCCCAACCTCTGGCTGGCCAGGCGAAGGGAGGACGACAAGCAATTCGTGTTGAAATTACACACCATCAAGGAGAGGTATGAGTACGAGTCGGCGGCCGCCTCGGCCCTGGAGGAAAATCCTTTGTTCGTACAGCTCGTCGATGACGGCTTTACAAACAGCTTTACAAACTCGCGTGCATGGCCGTTGCCCGCCATCGTGTACGAGGTGGCGCAGTTTACCCTGCTGGAGTTCAATGACCTCCACCGGTACACCGACAAGCTGATGTATTTTATGATTGACCTCATCTACTTTCTGGGCGTGAACAACCTGGCCCACCGCGACATCAAGCCCATGCACATTCTTGTCTTTATGAGGGACGGAGAGCCGCACTTTGCCATAGGCGAGCTGTTGAGCGTGGTCCGCATCGGGCCGAGCACGGACGCCATTTTTGACGATATGCAGGTGCTGGACCAGTCCTGCCGCTGCTACCACAAGTTCACTTTTGGGTATGTGCCGGACGCCCTGGTGTCCAGCCTCGAGATGAACCTGTTCACGGACATGCCCGGCAAGCTGCGATGGATCAACCTCTACGCCGCCTTTGCGGTCATCAAGTGGTCGCGGCTCCTGGTTGCCCAGGAGGACGACCCCATTGTGCAGAGGTGCACCCAGGGCATGGCGGCCACCACGCTGGAAAAGTGCAACGACCTGTGGGAGGCGTTCGTGGACTCTGTAAAGCTTTCGAGCAACTGAGTTAGATTGGAACCTTGACGCCGTTCTTGGCGAGCTCTTTTCTGAGGAACGTTTCAATGTCCGCCTCCTTGACCTTGTGCGGCACCTCGATGAGGAGGACGCCGTTCTCCTTGCACTTCATGCGCTTGAGCTCGTCGCGGTACTTTTGGTTGAGGAAGACGGCGTAGTTGTTGTTATGCATGTAGGGGACGAACTCGTAGTGCTGCCTGCCCTGGTACTCGACGCCGATCTTGAGGTCGGCGTCGTAGCAGTCGATTTCAAGGTTGTACTTGTTGCCCGTCACCACGTTGCGCAGAAAGTCGGGGCGGCACTTGTCAAAGGGCCGGTTGAAAATCCTTTTGAGGGCGGCGCGGCACGCGATCTCGCCCTTGGAGTCCTTCTCGCTGCGGTCGACATAGTCGGCGCCCTTGAAGGTCACCTTCTTCTTCTTTTTGGGCGGCTTGTAGTAGTACATGGTGTCCCACGTGCCAGTGGACTTGTCCCTCAAAAAGTAGCCGAGGATGACGGCGAGGAGGAAAAAGCCCAGCAGGATCCACACCCTGTTCCTGTTCCAAAATTTGAGCACCTTTTCAGGCACGAGCTGCTTCGGTATGAGATTGGCCATCCGTTTATTAAAACCGAGCGTGCTGCTTGATTGCTATGCTGGATGCAAACATGGAGGTCCAGTACATCAGGACCGACGAGATCGACAGCGGCGCCGTGGGCACGGTGTACCTTGCCGACGTCTACGACCCCAAGACAAACAGAGTGTTGGGCCATGCTGCACTCAAGTGCTTTGACGAGAAGGATGACTTTGATGAGGAGCTCGTGGTGGCCAAGGCCGTCCAGGGCGTCCCCTACTTTTTGCAGTACATCGCCGCGGACGAGGCGCTGCCCGCCATCGTCTACGAGCACGCCGCGTCGGGGAGCCTCGCGGACGTCAACTGCGGTGAAACGAGCCGCTTCCCCTACGGCCTCCTGCCCTTCCTGGTGAACACGGTCGAGTTCCTGCGCAAGAACAACGTGGCCCATCGCGACATCAAGTCGTCCAACATCCTCGCTCTTGATCTCAAAGGGAATTGGAGGCTGGGCGACCTCGGCAGCATGTGCCGCCTGGGGGACAGCCCGATGTTCAAGTCGCTGCCCCTTCTGTCGAACACGCTGGTCAGGTGCACGTACAGCTATATTCCAAAGCCCCTGCTGGAGCAGCTGCGGTCGACCCGGGACCACTACCACCACACCCGGGAGAACATGCTGGAGGAGGTCAAGTGGCTGGACATCTACGGCGCCATGGACGTCATTGCCACCACCAAGGCGCTCCGCGTGAAGCTGACCGAGGCCGACCTGGAGAGGCCCAGGGACGACGTCCTCCGCATCTGCTGGAAGGGCCTACTGGCCACGTCCTATAGGGACTGCGAGGCCGCCTGGAATGAGCTTGTGGATTTTGTGAATGAGACGGTGTAAAGATAAATGGCGCGGGAGCCTTCTGGCTTAGATTTTTGAAACATGTGAAAACATAAAGGATGATGCGTTTACGTTTTCAGGAGCCTCCCAAAAAGTGGCCGCTGTACGTCGTGTACTTTCTGCTCGGAGGCGCCGCCGTTGCCTTCATTGTCGTCGTCGCACTCAGGGCGGCCGGCGTCCAGGTGTCCTTCCCCGGCTTTGCACCCAAGCCCGGCACCGCCAGCGGTACCAGGACCAATGTGACCAACCTGCCTGCCACACCGTGCGTTCTCAGCGAGACGCCCCGCTGGACGAACGAGTGTTCAGCAACCTGCGGTGGCGGTGTTCAGCACGGCGTATACGATATTGTCCAGCAGCCCACCAACGGAGGCGCCCCCTGCCCGCTGGACGCGGACCGCATTACCACCAGGAGCTGCAACACACAGCCCTGCCCGGTGGACTGCCAGGTCTCACCATGGGGTGACTGGTCTTCCTGCGACAAGTCCTGTGGTGGAGGAACACAGTCCAGGATGCGATCTGTGTTGGTTCAGGATCAGTATGGTGGAGCATCCTGTCCAGCACTCTCGGAATCACAGAGCTGCAACACGCAGCCGTGCCCGGTGGATTGCCAGGTCTCGGAGTGGAGTGACTGGTCCACGTGCGACAAGACGTGTGGTGGAGGAACCCAGTCCAGGATGAGGTCTGTGTTGGTTCAGCCTCAGAACGGCGGAGCCGCTTGCCCCGCATTGAGTGAGACACAGGCTTGTAACACACAGGCGTGCGAAGCATTTACTAAATATTCATATGGCCTCATGGACCTTTCTACAAGAATGGGCAACAGTGATAGTTCGCCAATTTCTGTGGTGTTGGAAAATTGCAAAAACAATCCCTCCTGCAAAGCAGTTTACAGTATGAACTTACCAGGAGGGTGGCCTCCTGACCATTTTTACTTCAATCATCAAAATGTGCAGTGGAACGCAGTGCCTTGGCCTTATGGGTCGTCCATTCATCTCAAAAATTAACAGTGATTGCCCGGATGATCATTTCATTTCCATCTCGAAAATGAAATTGTTTACTGCTCCACTTTTCTGAAAAACACGCTGGGGTCGGTGTCCGGGCTGGCCATAAGCTCCAGCCACTCTTCCGAGTCCATGTCGCCGCGCATCTCGTAAATGACGCCCTGCTCCTCCAGGACCTCGTCACCGGACCACATGCCGATGGTGTAGTACAGGTAGTCGTCCATATTGTCGCTGCCCAGAGACTCGATGTGGTCCTGGACCTGCTTCACGATATACTTTTGCGCATTTTCGACGGATGTGAACAGGCGCATGTCGTTCCAGTCCTGCCAGTCAAGAAGGGCCACAAAGATCTGCATCGTGTGCTTGCATTCAAGGGGGAACAAATCTTTAGGTGGTTCATTTTTACTTACTTGTACTCGGACCACGGCTTCTTGGTGCCTCCGTCGTAGGGCTGACACGGGGCCGAGTTCAGCATGTACTGCGAGACCGACTGCCACTTTTCCGTGTAGAGGTGGACCAGGGCCCGACCACCAAACTTGTCGTTGCCCGCAAAGAAGACGTGGACCTCCTTCCCCAGGATGAGGTTGACCAGGATGGTCTTGGCTTTGAGGGCGAGGGCCTTCTCGTGCGCGTCCTTGGTGCGCATCTCGGGCGTGTCGATGCCCATGAGGCGGCCCTTGAAGGTGACCAGCTCGCTTTTCAAAGGAAAGCCGAGCGTGACCGTGTCGCCGTCGTAGACGTCCAGCACGATGGCCTTGGTGTACCCCTCCCACTTGAACTGCTTGTAGCTGGTGGCGTCCCTGGGCAGTGCAGGAATTTTCCCGGAAAAGAAAGGAGAGTCCAGCTTGACGTCCGGATGCATCCGCAGGATGTTGTCGGGGATCCTCCGCGATCTGCGCGAGCAGCAGCAGCCCATGGTTTTCACCAAAGGACACAAAGACAATCCCAGAGCACTTTTACGACCTGCTCAAAAATAAAGAATGATTCCGCCCATTCTGCATCAGACGTGGAAGAACAAGGATGTCCCCGAGCAGTGGCAGGGCTCCTACAAAAGCTGCCAAAAAGAGCTGGCCGCGTTTGAAAGGAAGCTGTGGACGGACGCCGAGATGGAGGAGTTCGTCAAGGTAAACTACCCCGATATGTACGAGACCTATATGGGCTACCCCCACCACATCCAGCGGTGCGACTCCTTTCGCTACATGCTGCTGTACAAGGTCGGAGGCGTCTATCTCGACCTCGACACCGTGTGCAGGCAGTCCATCACGCCTCTCCTGAACTATGACGTCGTGCTGGCCAGGTCGCCCAACATGGGCAAGTATGTTACCAACTCGCTTCTCATGACGGCCCCTGGACACCCCTTTTTCAGGTACGTGATTGAGCAGTTGAAAAATTACAAGGACTCGTACGGATGGTTTAGCAAGCACTTTCACGTGCTCAACAGCACGGGGCCCATCTTCTTCACCAATGTCTACCATAGCTACGTCAAACTGAACGGGCCCATCCCCAACAGCTACGTCCTTACCAAGGAGGAGTTCTCGGGCAACTGCAGCGTGTGCTCCGACACGTGCTCCGGAGGCACGTACTTTTCACACGTTGTGGGCAGGAGCTGGAACTCCTGGGACAGCCAGTTCTTCAACTACTTTTTGTGCAATTGGAAAATGAGCGTGCTCATCCTGCTCGTCCTTGTAGCGGCCGCCGTGTACTACTTGAAGCGCCGCCGTTAGCGACGTCTAAAACGTTGCCGACGATTTCAAAATATGAGCGCAAATACTCTTGACTTGGAGAGGCCGGACGCCCTGATGGAGGTGCTGGGACGCCGCGCCTCGGGCTTCACGGTCGAGGACCTCCTGCAGTTCCTGCAGATGTCGTGCAGGACATTCCCGTCCATCACCAAGATGAAGCTCTCACTGCCGCTGTCGGACGAGGTCCGCATCCACGTGACCCAGGTCCGCGTGGACCAGACCACCGGCCTCGTCCACTTTGACACCATTTAACGATCTCCATGTTCCAAGCAAACATGGAGACGAGACACTTCAACCCGTTTGCCATTCGAAAGTGGGGGTCCATGACGTCCCTCACCGTCGCGGCCCGGACTCTGGCGGAGCACCCGGTGGTCGTCCAGCTCCTCGCCAAGCGCTTTGGCGAGTTCTCCTGGCACCGCGCCATCGACGGCTCCGACCTCGTCTTCTGCTTTGAGGCCGGCAAGCTCAACCTCTACCAGGTCACGCAAAAGTGCGGCATCATGACCGTCCACATTCTGCGCATGTACGACGACGGGCGCATCGAGGCCGACCTGGACGCCATCATGACCTCCCTCCGCGAGGCCAACCAGGACGTGGCCGCCTACGCCAACATCATCATCGCCCTGTATCTCCCCCACCGCTTCAACGTCAGCATCAGCAACCTTCTTTCCCTTTTTCAGAATCAGGGCGTGGTAGAGACGGACATCCACGGTACCATGCTTACAACCAAAACAAAGCTATACATCCTGCAGTGGGCGCTCAAGTCCACGCTCCAGGACCTTGTACACCACATGTAACTCATTGCTTGCCAAGGAAGAGACTGAACATGAGGTAGGGGAAGGTGAAGAACATGGCAAGGGAGACGTGGGCGATGCGGTTCATGCCGGGCTGCGACTGGCGCATAGCCAGCTGGACGGCGTAGAAAAGGAGCAGGAGCTCCAGGATGAGGAAGGCGACGGCAATCATGTAGACAACAAAGAGGATGCCCATTTCGGCGCCCTCGATAGCCTGGACGCTGCTTGACGACGTCTCAAAATTCTCGTGCGTCTTCATCGACTTTTTGCTCTCGTTCAGACGCTTGGACGCGTGCTCAAGAAAGGAGAGTCCGACAATCATTTATTATTCCAACCTAAGAATGTGAGCGCATGCAACAAAATCATGACTGACCTTTGGAACCGGTGTCATGGACCCATTTTCAACTTTGCATGCAACGCATCTGTCGACTGGATGCAATGCGACGCGGACGTCCACGAGGACTTTTGCCGCACCGCCGATGAGGACGGCATGGAGGACGCCCTCTTCATGTTTGTCCACACCATGCGCAACGCCCGCGGCGTGGACCCCGCCCTGATGTACCACTCCCTCCTCGTCCACCTCTTCTGCCTCCCCGCAGAAGTCCTGTCCGTCCTCATGGAGAGCAACACCATCCGCTTCTTCTCATCCGCCCTGCAGTACCTCATCGAGTGTGACAACGAGACACCAAAGACATGGTCCAACCGCCTCGTCCCCGTGCCCGGAGACTGTATCTCCACCCTCCGTCTCAAGGCATGGATCCTGGACCGCACCTGGGGCCTCCTGGACCAGGACCTCTTCCGCCCGCACGCCACGCTGCATCCAGATGCAGATGAATGGCTCCACTTTACGCAATTCAGCAACACCCTCGCCTCCATCTGCGCGTAAACATTTCAGTGCACGAGCACTGGACTGCTAAAAGTGATGGCTTTGCACAACTCTTTTTTCTGGCACAAACCATGTCCGAAATCAAATCCATTGTTGAAAAGCTGGCCAAGTACAAGTCCGAGGCCACCATCCGCAAGTACGTCTCCGGCCTCACCCCGGAGGAGTGCAGGGAGGTCGTTGCCTACCTTGACGACGCGTACTACAACGGCCAGGCCAAGTGCCCCGACGCCGTCTACGACATCATCCGCGACCACGCCAACGCCGTGGCGGGCACGTCCACCAAGGTCGGGTCCAAGCTGCGCGACGAGATCCAGAAGGTTGAACTGCCCTTCTGGCTCGGCAGCATGACCAAACTGAAGGAGGAGGCCGAGATCGAGAGGTGGTGCATGCGCAACCGCGCTTTTGGTTATGTGTGCACAGAGAAGCTGGACGGAGTGAGCTGCCTCCTGCTCTCGGACGAGCTCGGGCGCGTACGCATGTACACCCGCGGAGACGGCGCGGTGGGCGCCGACATCTCCTTCCTCCGTCCCCACATCAAGGGCCTCCCCAAGACCATCCCGTCCAGCATCGCCGTGCGCGGTGAGCTCCTCATGCGCAAAGAGGACTTTGTCAAGCACGAGAAGGAGTACTCGAACGCCCGCAACATGGTGTCGGGCATCGTGAACGCCAAGACGCTCAAGGCAGGCGTGCAGGACATTTCGTTCGTGGCCTACGAGATCATCCAGCCCGACGGCCGGGGCGAGCCCGTGTCGGAGCAGCTGGACAAGCTGTCCAGGGCCGGCTTTGACGTCGTGTCCCACGTTATCTGGAGCGAGCTGGACAATGAAAGACTTTTGCACGCACTGCGCGCCATGCGCCAGAGCAGCCGCTTCGAGATCGACGGTATTGTCGTCTATGCGGACAGCCCCTACACCCGCAACACCTCGGGCAACCCGGACTATGCGTTCGCCTTCAAGACCAACGAGGAGAGCGCCAAAGTTGTGACCACCGTCCGTGCCGTGCAGTGGAACCTCAGCCGCCACAGCTACTACACCCCCGTCGTGCAGTTTGAGCCCGTCAAGTGCGGCGGCGTCACCATCAAGCAGGCCTCCGGCAGCAACGCCAAGAACATTGTCCAGATGGGCATCGGCCCGGGCGCGCGCATCGAGGTCGTCCGCTCCGGCGACGTCATCCCCTACATCTCCCGCGTCCTTGAGAAGGCAACGGATATCCCATTCCCCAGCAAGTACGAGTGGACCGAGTCGGGCGTGGACATCTTCCTCCCGTCCGACGAGCAGAGCGACGATATTGAAAAGAGGCGCATGCTGCACTTTTTCACCACATTGGAGATTCCTCTTCTTTCCGAGGGCACCGTGTCCAAGCTTTACGACGCCGGGTTTAGGACGCTGCCCAAGGTCCTCGCGCTCAAGCAGGAGCAGCTCAACCGCCTTCCCGGATTCGGAGACACCTCTGCCGCCAACATTGTCAAGGCCATCCACAGCGTCCGCTCCGTGGCCCTGTACAAGCTGATGGCCGCCTCCTCCGTCTTTGGCGTCGGATTTGGTCTGAAAAAGTCCAAGCGCCTCACGGACGCCTTCCCCAACCTCCTGGAGGAGGACGTGGACCCCGCGGCCATGGCAAAGCTGGAGTACTTCTCTGCCAAATCGGCCGAGCAGTTTATTCCCAAGATTGAGGAGTTCCGTCGCTTCTACAACGACCTCAAGATGTTCATCTCTGTTCAGGAGGAGGCGGGCGCAGCATCGTCCTCGTCCCAGGACCTCAAGGGCAAGGCCTTCGTCTTTACCGGCTTCCGAGACAGCGCGCTGGAGTCCGCCATCGTCGCCCGCGGCGGCGAGATGAAGGGCTCGGTGAGCAAGAAGACCAGCTACGTGGTGACGCCCAACCCGTCGGAGGGCACCTCCAAGCTCAAGGACGCCGAGAAACACGGGGTGCCCGTGATTTCGCCCGATCAACTGCGGGCCATGCTGCAGTAAATAAAAATGGCTACATTTGACAGAAACCAATGGATGGCCGATGACTGGTCCGACGAGGACGAGGCTGAGAGCCCGAGTGATGAGGAAGAGGAGTGGGACGACGAGTGGTCCACGCAAAAGGGGAATGGGCGCATGCTCGCCCCGATCGAGATTCCGGGGCTGCAAAGCTTTTCGCGAGCGGGCGCGTCCACGGCGGGGTCCCTCGGGGCAGATTTCGACTACGAGGACGAGGAGGACGAGGATGAGGTGCCCGAGCGCGACCTCAAGACACCGACGCTCTCCGCCCGCACGCCCCAGAACGAAATTTTGGACATTGAAGTTACGGGCCCGCTGCTGGGCAGGGGCAACTACGGATCGGTGATGAAGGGGATCAACCACACGTACAAGTGCCCTACCGCGGTGAAGATTTTTGATGACGAGAAGGAGTTTGAGAGGGAGATGGAGGTCGCCAACGCCATTGGATGCCGCGACGGCTTCAGCTGCGTCCAGGCGTCGTTCGAGTTCAACGGAAGATGGTACATGGTGATGCGCATGGCCAACGGCGACCTGGAGAGCTGGATGAACGCCCAGTACGGAGTGACGAGGACGACGAAACCGGAGGAGGTGTCCAGGACGCGCTTCCACCGTCTCACGGACAACATCAAGTACAAGCTCATCTACAGCCTGGTGACGGCCGTCGGGTGGCTGCACGACAACAAGATTGCGCACCGCGACGTCAAGCCCGGCAACGTGCTGGTGTACGTGGACAATGGCGAGGTCTCGTTCGGCCTCGGCGACCTCGGATCGGTGTGCGCCACCAAGCGCAAGGAGGAGGCGGAGGCGCAGCTGCCCCTGTGTCCCGACACGCTGGAGTTTGTCTCGACCGACGACTATGTCCCTCCGTCGGTCGCGAAAAGGGTGTTCCGCGACCGCAAGCCCACCTACACATCGCAGAAGGAGCAGTACTGGGTGGACTACTGGGGCCTCGCATCCTGTCTCTACTTTGTCCTCACCGGCACGGAGCCCCGCAACATTCGCGAGGAGAGCCTGCACCTCACCGAGGACGTCGGCCCCCTGTCCGCCGAGCTGCTCAACCGCACAATCAACACCATGCTCTGGTCGCTCTCGTACAAGGAGGCCAAGAAGGGCTTCAAGGAGCTCTACCATGCCGTGAAACAATCGGGCATGCACTACTCGTTCGGCGGCATCACCTACCACGGCGTGCGCTTTGCGGGGTACAATCGGCCCAAGGCTACACCGGGCCACCCCACCAAAAGCCACGCGGTTCTTGCCAAGGAGGGCAATATCATCAAGCTCATCCGGTTTGGACAGCAGGGCGTCCAGGGCGCGGGCAAGCACCCCAAGACGGAGGCCGAGAGGGCGCGCAGGAGGTCCTTCAAACGCCGCCACGCCAAGAACATTGCCAAGGGCAGAATGAGCGCCGCGTACTGGGCCGACAAGGTCAAGTGGTAGATCATTCAAGGTCTAATAGTCTGGAGATGGAAACAAAGAAATGAACCCAACCCTTTTGACAGTCTACCAGTCGCCCTTCCCCAAGATTCGCATCGGCAAGGACGGCGACGGCGGCTACATTGTGGCCGACGTCCCCAACGCCAAGTACGACCTCCTCCTGGCGGGCGGCATCGACAATGACATTTCGTTCGAGGAACAGTTTTTGACAAAGTACGAGACCAGCCGCTGCCTTGCATTCGACGGCACCATCACCAGCGCGCCCACCACCAACCCCAAGATCGAGTACGTCTGCCGCAACATCGGAGGCGTCAACGAGGGCAACGTGAGCGACCTCCACGACATCCTGGACCAGTACCAGAACATCTTTGTCAAGATGGACATTGAGGGCCACGAGATCCCGTGGTACATCAGCCTCAAGGACGAGCACATGAACAAGCTGGAGCAGATCGTCATGGAGTTCCACTGGCCGTTCTCCAAGGTGGAGGCCGCGGTCTTTGCCAAGATCAACCGCACCCACCACCTCATCCACTTCCACCCCAACAACTGCCTTGGCGTGAGCCAGCACGCCGGCGTGTGGATCCCCAACATTTTCGAGGTGACCTACCTGCACAAGAGGCACTTTGCGTCCCCTCCTGCCCTGAGCACCGACCCCATCCCCGGCCCCCTGGACATGAAGAACACGGCCAACCCCGACATCCACATCAACTATCCTCCCTTTGTCCACCCCAGGACTCAGTAGACAATTCGATATTCGCAGATATGGAATTGAAAAATCAACGAAAGGGAATCAAGCAGAGGGCCTGAAGCCTCGACTGCAGGTCCTCGTTCTGGAATTTGTCAGACATTGCGATGATGATGGATTTGGCAAAGAGCTTGATGTCCATGGTGAGGGGGGCGGCCATCTGATCCATTGTTTCAGTAATTGATTTCCTCCTTGCATCATTAAACTTGGTATACATGTCCGAACATACGGGGTCGGGGGACAGCGCAAAGCACATGGATGTGTTCATGGCGCGGATGGCGTCGGCGTCCTCCGGTTTGACCGCCTGGGTGGCCTCCATGTTGGCCAGGACCTGCTCGAAGAGCTCGGGCTGAATCATGGATGCGACGGAGGGGTTGGTCGCCTGTGCCTTAAAGGTTTGGTAAGGCGAGGACATCAGGGCGAAAGACATAAATTTCATGTCAGGCTGTGTGGTGGAGAAACTGATGGGCTCATTGTTGGCGTTCTTGTTGACAACGAGGGTGCCCATGAGGCCGGGTTGGTTTGCGAAAATTGTATTGCACATCATCAACGTCAGAACGATGGATGCGCAATGGAACAGGGCATCGTCCGAAGCAAAGTTGATGTTGCTCATGGAGAAGATCTTGATCATGGATGCCTGGAGGTTGGCCAGATTGTCCGTGTTGGTCGCAGTGGACTGCGTGCAGATCTTCTGCTGTTCCTTGGACAGAAAGTAGTCCAGCGAGGGCTGAACGAGAGCAAGCAGCTCCGTCGCCTTAGGATTGTTGTTGAAGGAGTCCTTCATAGTGTCGGTGACATGTTCCCTGTAGTACACATCGTAGTAGCCCTCGGTGCCCGGCGCTTCCATGATCTTTGCAAAGCGGTCCTTGCTGCTCATCTTGGTGGGGGTGGACGCTCCAGCCGTCGCATTGTTGGACTTGCGCGTCATGAAGTAGGCGGTGATGGCGCCTGCCGCAATGACCACGAGCACAATGACGACGATGACAACTGTGTTCATGTTTTATTGATACTGGGACTGCAAGTCTAAATGGGTTGAAATAAATCCAAATGTCCTTCCGATACTGCTCCGGCGACGGCCGATGCCTCTTTCTCTGTGCCGACGAAAAGTGCAGCCTCGCGTTCGCGCCCGGCCACTGGCACCGTGTGCCCAATGTCAAGTGCACGTGCAAGCTGGTCAACTGCTCCAGGTGCGGCAAGGGGTTTCCCGAGATGATGATGGACCCCATCAGCGAGCTCTGCTACCGATGCCTCTCCCAGAAATGATATGTAAAACACACATTGTCGCAAAATAAATGCCTTCCTACACATGCGAAGTGGGCAGGTACTGCAACCGCGTGCTGCGCAATCTGGCCATGCACCATGTGGCACAGAAGCACAACCTGAAGGTGGTGTACGCCAGCAAGGAGTGGGTCGCACGCCTCGGCATCCCGCAGTTCAGCGGCGAGCTGGACTACCCGACGTCCAAGGTTCTGTCCGATGGAAACTTTTTCGAGATGCTGAACGCGGACTCTGTTGAGCACAACATGGACGGCACGCATTACTACTTTCAGTCGCCCGCTATATCGCGCTACAACCATGCCTTTGTCAGGGAGCCCGCGGTCATGGAGGGAATCAAGTCCACCAACCCCTTCCGCGAGAGGTACGACAACAACAACGACGTGTGCCTCCACATCCGCCTCGGCGACGCGGACAGGTTCAACCCGGGGGCCAAGTACTACCTCAACGCCCTGCAAGGAATCCAGTTTGACAGAATGTACATTGCGACCGACTCCTGGGACCACCCGGTCATCAAGGAGATTCGAGACAAGTATCCGCAGGCGGAGTTCGCGGACTATGACGAGGTCCAGACCCTGCAGTTCGGAAGCACATGCCGCCACCTCATCGTCAGCCACGGCTCGTACTCGTTCGTGATGGGCATCCTGGCCTTCCATGCAGACGTGTACTACCCCAGGTACGAGGACGGCAAAATCTGGTTTGGCGACATGTTTGTCATTGACAGCTGGAAGCGCGTCGATTTTTGAAATCCAAACAGCTGTTTGGATTTGTGAGCATAAAATTGACGTCTGTCCTGATGGGGTTGTCCCTGGCATCAAAACAGTACGATGGACTCGCTGGAGAGGCAGATCATCCGCACCTTCATGCGCGATGTCAGCCCCGCGGCCCATCAGCTCGAGAGCTACAACCACATGGTCAACTACGGCATCCAGAAGGTGCTGGACGACTTTCCGCCCATCGTGATGGCCAAGGGCCGCAACAAGTACGTGGTGGAGTTTGGCCAGGCCTACATGGAGAATCCGTGCATTGTCGAGGAGGACCGCCAGGTGCGGTACATCACCCCCAAGGAGTCCCGCGACCGCGACCTCTTCTACGACGGCACCCTCATGGTGGACATCCTGGAGCGCACCATCACGCCCGAGGGAGACGTCGTGGAGGAGAAGAGGCACACCAGGTACCCCATCGCCAAGCTGCCGGTCATGGTGGGCTCCGTCAAGTGCAACCTCTATGGCAAGACCAAGGAGGAGTGGATGCGCGCTGGAGAGTGCGAGTACGACACCGGCGGCTACTTCATCATCAAGGGCAAGGAGCGCGTCCTCATCTCCCAGGAGCGCAAGAGCTACAACACCGTCTTTGTCTTCCAGGAGCGCGACGCGTCCAAGCGCGCCAAGGCCGCGTACTTTGCAGAGATCCGCAGCATGTCGGAGGAGACCGGCCACTCCGTCCTCACCCAGGCCATCATCAACGAGAACGGCCGCTCCCTCACCTTCAGCCTTCCCTACATCAAGGAGCCCATCAGCGTGGGCATCGTCTTCCGCGCGTTTGGCGTCGACACCATGGAGGAGCTCCGCCGGTACATCTCTCCGCACCCCTACGCCGAGCCCTTCCTCCGGCGCATCGAGCGCAGCGGGCGCGTCGACTCGGGCAACCAGCCCCTCCCCACAAGGAAGGACTGCCTGGAGTTCATCGGAGGCAACTCCCTCAAGCCCGTCCCCAGGGACGCCCGCGAAAAGTACGCGGAGCAGGTCCTGGAGAACGAGATCTTCCCCCACCTCGGCATCTCCGACCGCCAGGAGAAGATCGTCCTCCTCGGCAACATGGTCGACAAGATCATCCGCACCTTCATCGGACGGAGGACGGACGACGACCGCGACAACATCTCCCTCAAGCGCGTCGAGACGTCGGGCGTCCTCATCCTCGACCTCTTCCGCATGCTGGTCAAGCGCACCGTGGACCAGCTCAAGCAAAACCTGGAGAAAAGGCAGGACGTGGCCTCCAACCTCGGAAGGATCCAGACCATCACCAACGGCATCCACTACGCGTTCAGCACGGGCAACTGGGGCATCCAGAAGAACAACTATATCCGCAACGGCGTGTCCCAGATCCTGTTCAGGCTGTCCTACATGAGCTACATCAGCTTCCTCCGCCGCGTCGTCAAGCCCGACATGAAGGAGGGCAAGGACTCCAAGATCCGCCAGCTGCACCCCACCCACTTTGGCATGATCTGTCCCGCCGAGACGCCCGAGGGCCACCAGGTCGGCATCGTCAAGAACATGTCCGTCTTTGCCCGCATCTCCACCAGGGCCAACTCCCGCGTCGTCCGAGGCAACCTGGAGAGAATGTCCACCTTCACCTCCTTCGAGGGCCTGCTCGAGCACCCGGACTGGGTCAAGGTCATCCACAACGGCGTCGTGGTGGGCTGCTGCGCCGACCCGGACGCCTTCATCCGCGAGTTCAGACAGCTGCGCGTGCGCGGCATCTTCCACGTGGACACCTCGGCCTCCTTCAACCGGCACGAGTACGAGCTCCTCGTCTACAGCGACGAGGGCCGCTTCCTCCGCCCCTTTTTGACAATTGACGACTCTGGAAGGAGGCTGCGCGTCGAGCAGTTCCGCGGAAGAACAGACTTTACGTGGGAGGAGCTCCTGGACTCGGGCTGCGTCGTCTACCTCGACTCCCTCGAGATTGAGAGCAGCGTCATCGCCATCGACGCCGACGACGTGGCCGCCGGCGGCTTTGACGTGTGCGAGCTCCACCCCACCACCATCTTCAGCAACACCGCCCTGTCCATCCCCTTCCCCGACCACTCCCAGGCGCCCAGAAACTGCTACTCCTCCTCCATGACCAAGCAGGCCCTCGGAACCAACAGCCTCGCCTACCACAACCGCTTCGACACGGCCAACCACCAGATGCACTACCCCCAGCGCCCCCTCGTCTCCACCGAGTTTGTCGAGCACAGCCACCAGGGCCAGATGCCCTACGGCATCAACGCCGTCATCGCCGTGGCCACCTACGGCGGCTACAACCAGGAGGACTCGGTCATCATCAACAAGGGAGCCATCGACCGCGGCGCCTTTGTCACCACCGCCTACCACAGCTACAACCTGGAGGAGAAGAAGAAGAGCAGCAAGGAGTTTGACACGATCGAGGTGCCCCCGCTGGACGCGCGCGACAGCCTCGCCAACTACAGCAAGCTCGACGAGGACGGCATCGTGGCCGAGGGCACGCCCGTCTTCAAGAACGACGTCATCATCGGCCGCACATGCACCAAGACCACCAAGGGCGACAAGCACGAGGTCACCGACTCGTCCCTCGTCCTCAAGGCGGGTGAGAACGGCGTGGTGGACAAGGTCATGGTCACCTACAACGCCGACGGCTTCAAGACCGTCAAGGTACGCATCCGCACCCAGCGCATCCCCGAGATCGGAGACAAGTTCTGCCTCACCGCCGACCACGAGGTCCTCACCTACAACCGCGGCTGGATCAGCATCGCCGACGTCACGCTCGAGGACAAGGTCGCCCAGCTCAACCGCGAGACCTACGCCATGCAGTGGGTGCACCCCATCGACACCATGTGCTTCCACTACACCGGAGACATGTACACGGTCAACCATCCTGACATCAGCCTCTTCACCACCATGGACCACCGCATGTACGTCATCATGGACGGCAAGTACGTCCTCAAGCCCGCGCGCGAGCTCATCCGCAAGTCGGTGTACTACATTGGCTCCGTCCCCATCGACCAGCCCGACCACTGCGTCACCATCAACGGCCGCACCTTCCGTGCCGAGATGACCGAGGCCATCATTGAGATCGTCACCGCGTGGCTCGAGTGCGGCCACATGCAGTACGGCCGCCCCGTCTTCCGCTTCCAGCTCGCAGAGTGTCGAGGCATCCCCCTGGACACCGCAGCGCGCGACCTCGGCCTCCGCTACGCGTACGACATCGATGTCGGCACGAGCACTTTCTACTTCCAGGACGACTTTTTCAACGAGTACCTCTCCACCCTGCGCCAGGACCGCCTGCCCCAGTGGTTTTTCGACCTCAGCGCCGACCAGGCGGAGCATTTTCTCCACCTGTTCAACATCGGCTTCATCCGCAGGAATGGCACGCCGCACAGGCTGCTCGTGGATGACGTGCATGCAGTGATGCAGATGGCCGGCTGGACCGCAACTGACGTTCAGAAGGAAGGCGACCTCTACTTTATGGGAGGCCACTCCGAGGCTGGGCAGTTCAAGGACCACGGCGACGCTCCCATCGTTCCCTACGACGGGCCGGTCTACTGCATCAGCGTGCCCAGCGAGGTCTTTCTGGTCAGGAGGCAGGGCAAGTCCGTCTTTACGGGCAACTGCTCCAGGCACGGCCAGAAGGGCACGTGCGGCATGATCCTCAACCAGGAGGACATGCCCGTGTCTGAGCAGGGCATCGTCCCCGACATCATCATCAACCCGCACGCCTTCCCCTCGCGCATGACCATCAACTACCTCCTGGAGGTGCTGCTGGGCAAGACGGGCGCCCTTCAGGGCCAGCGCCAGGACTCGACCGCCTTCACGCCAGAGAGCAAGGACCCCGTCCAGCGCATCATGTCCGACCTCAAGGACCTCGGCTTCAAGCGCGACGGCAACGAGCGCCTCATCAACGGCATGACGGGCGAGATGTTCCACGCCCAGATCTTTACAGGAGTATGCTACTACCAGAGGCTCAAGCATCTTGTCTCGGAAAAGATGCACGCCCGCGCCACCGGCAACGTGACCATGCTCGCCCGCCAGCCTCTCGAAGGGCGCTCGAGGGACGGCGGTCTCCGCTGCGGCGAGATGGAGCGTGATTGCCTCATCGCCCACGGCGTGTCCACATTCGTCAAGGAGCGCATGTTCCTCATGTCCGACCCCTACCAGGTGCACGTGTGCGACCAGTGCGGATTCATCATGTCGGGCCTGAACGCGTGCCGCATGTGCAACACCAGCCAGATTTCCAAGGTCAACATCCCCTACGCGTGCAAACTTTTGCTGCAGGAGCTCAACGCCATGTGCATCAAAACAACAATCGAGACAAAGCCCAAACCGTAAAATGTTTTTCAATCTCGTGTCAAGAGTGAAAAAATTGGGATGCTATTTAGCGACGGGAGCGGCGAGAAGCCTTGCGGCCAGAGCGGCGGGTGGAGCGGCGCTTGACGCAGGAGGCCTTGACGCGCTTGCCGGACTTCATGTACGACTTGCGGCGGAAGGTGCCCTCGGGGCAGACGAGGCGCTTGCTGACGCGGCGGGAGGCCTTGCGGCCGGAGCGACGGCGGGAAGCGGAACGCTTGGCGGAACGCTTGGCGGAACGCTTGGCGGAACGCTTGGCGGAACGCTTGGCAGAACGCTTGGCGGAACGCTTGGCGGAACGCTTGGCGGAACGCTTGGCGGAACGCTTGGCAGAACGCTTGGCAGAACGCTTGGCAGAACGCTTGGCAGAACGCTTGCCACCAAACTTGTAGCTGGACTTCTTGACGCAGACGGCCTTGACGCGCTTGCCGGAAGCGAGGGTGTAGCCCTTGCGGCGGAAGGAGTTCTTGGGGCACTTCTTGACAGACTTCTTGACAGACTTCTTGACAGACTTCTTGACAGACTTCTTCTTGCGGGAGAGACGCTCGCCGCCGACAAGACGCCTGGAGAACCTGGGGGTGTCCTTGATGTGACCAAGGGTCTGCTTGACGTGGCGAAGAATCTCGTCCTTGGAAAGACCGCTCTTCAGGTTCATTCCGCGACGGAAGGCAATCTCGCGAAGCTCATTGGCGGTGAGATTCTTGAGCTTGGCACCTTGAGGGGTGACAAGATAGTTGGGCATGCCCTTGTTGAAATTGCGCATAAGCTCAGGAGCTGCGGGTGCAGGAGAACTGGATGTTTCAGACATTTTTATTGAGGGTAGGAAAGTTTGATAAATTTTTTTCGCGTACACAAACCCTGAATGCTGTAGCACGTTCCGGATTTCGACGGCCGCATGAGCATGGCAATGTTGAATCACCTAAAAGTGACAGAGGTTGCTGCCGCTCTTGGCCGGTTTCCAAGCATGAAGAACGCCAAACAGCAGGCTGCGTTCGACGCAGTTACCCGCGGGCTGAACGTTTTCCTTACCGGCCCCGCCGGCACTGGAAAGACGTTCACCCTGAACGAAATCATCAAGTGGGCCAAGGAACAAAGCCTGCGATATGCCGTGACAGCCACCACGGGGTGTGCTGCGCTGCTTGTGGGAGGACGCACCCTGCACAGTTTTTTGGGCATCGGCCTGGCCACGAAAGGCGCCCAGGAGCTGGTGGACTTTGTCAAGAAGAAGAAACCAGAGGTCTTTGCAACGCTCCAGGACCTGCAGCTGCTCATCATTGACGAGATCAGCATGCTCAACAACCACCTCTTTGTCAAGGTCAGCGAGTACCTGTCCATCCTCCGAGGCGATGCTGCCCCCTTTGGAGGAGTCCAGCTCGTCCTGTGCGGCGACTTCTGCCAGCTGCCTCCGGTGGAGCCGGACTTTGCCTTCCTGTGCGACGAGTGGGACAGGTGCGGCTTTCACGTAGCGCACCTGACGGAGAGCTTCCGCCAGCAGGACGACGTCTCATTCCAGCGCATGCTGTCCGATCTGCGCTGGGCCCGCGTCAAGCCCGAGCATGCAAGGGAGCTGAGGACTTTGATGAGCAAGCCCCCTCCGGAGAACGACGTCGTGCCGACCCGGCTCTTTGCGCTCAACCGCGATGTGGACCGCATCAACGAAGAAAACCTGAACATGCTCCTCAAGGAGGGCCGCCCCAGCGCCACCTACACCACGGTTGCCAACTGCACCGAGGCCAAGGACTGGGCCACCGCCGTCAACCTCCCCGAAAAGCTGGTGCTGTGCGAGGGGTGCCAGGTCGTGCTGACCCGCAACCTGCCCCACATCTCTCCCTCGCTGGTGAATGGGGCCCGCGGCGTGGTGGTCAACCTGCGTTCGTCCCACAACCCCATCGTCAAGTTCCGCAACGGCGAGAGCGTGGGCATCCCCTGCGTCACCGCTGAGCTCGATGAGCGCAAGCGCCTCCTGAAGCACGACAGCGCCGTCAAGGTGCCGACCGTGACTTACTGGCCACTCAAGCTGGCCTACGCCCTCACCATGCACAAAAGCCAGGGCATGACACTGGACGCTGTCGAGATTGACCTCGGGCCCTCGGTCTTCACGGCAGGCCAGGCCTATACCGCGCTGTCGCGCGCCCGCGACCTCGGAAGCGTGTGGCTCACCAACTTTGTGCCGCGCTCCTTCAAGACAGACCCCGAGGTGGTCGCCTTCTACAGTGGCCTGGAGTAATTATATGTACTTGAATAAATGCTTCAAACGGCATCCCAACGCTCTCCTGGGGACAGTGACTTTGCATCGGCAAGGTCTGGAGATTTTGCATCGGCGAGGTCGACCCCGGCCGCCTCGCCCCGCTATGAAGAGCCAACCAGCATTGATACCGACATTGGCGATAGTGTAAATACAGTCATTTTTTATCTGCTTCGCAACATGTACTACAACGACAGCTTTGCCGAGAAGTCCAAACAGCTGAGTGCATCCGAAAAAGAGCGCATCCGCACGGCCTTGCTCCACATCCACCCGGACCGGTTTGCCGTCCCCGAGCTGCAAAAGTTCGTGGTAGAGTTCTACAACTCCTTCCACTGCCCGCTCTGCAGGGAGAACCGCCCCAAGGAGTCCTGGCTCAGCATGGTGTACAGCCAGTTTCAGTTTGCAGGCCTCCTGTGGCTGCCGCCCATCCCCACCTACCAGATGAGCCTCCTCATGGTGGAGGAGGAGAACGAAAAAAAGCGCAAGGAGGGCCTGCTCAGCAGGGTGAACGTCTTTGCGAACGACGCAATGCTTTCCTTCCTCACGGACGCCATCGAGGACGGCATCTCGTACATTGATGCCTACCGCATACCCATTGAAAAGCTTGTTGAGGGCATGGAGGAAAAGTTCCCAGAGCTCGCCATGCCCAAGGAGGAAGAAGAGCCCAGCGATGTCTTTGTCTCACCGAAAGAATCGCCTGTTTTCATCTCCCCCAAGGAATCACCTGCCTTCGTCTCTCCCAAGGCGTCCCCCTCGCCTGCCTTCGTCTCTCCCAAGGCGTCCCCCTCGCCTGCCTTCGTCTCTCCCAAGGCGTCCCCCTCGCCTGCCTTCGTCTCTCCCAAGGCGTCCCCCTCGCCTGCCTTCGTCTCTCCCAAGGCGTCCCCGCGGCCAGTGGACATTCCGGTTCAGGCCCTTCTGCAGCCCAAACCCGAGGTTCAGATCAAGCAGGAAACTTTCGAGACAGGCCTCCCAGCCCCTACGGTGGAGGCAACGCCGGCGCTTGCTCTGAACATCGCCCAAAAGCCAGAAATCATTTCGTCTGCTCAAATCGTGCTGGACGAGAAGGCTCCTGGAACCATTCATGCTGTGGCTGCGGATGCCAATGTACCCGTGCCTCCACAGCACGTGGCCTACCAGACGCCAATCCAGGCCGCACTCTTTGTCGGCGTCCAGGCCGAAAAGTCCGTCCTGCCGTCGCAGGATGCTGTCGTCACCAAGAAGGACATCCCTTCCAGCACAGAAGTTCGGCACGTGGCAGAGGATGCAGCACCCCAGATCTTCCAGTCCATCAAGAGCCTCACCCCGCGACAGCTGCAGAATGCACCTGCTGTATTCAACCTCCAGCCCACCCAAATCAAGTCCGACCTTGTGGAGCAGATTCTCCTAAAGGTTGTGCAAGGCACTGTCAACTCTGTTGGCGGCGTCAAGCCCTACGAGCCCGTGAGCTACTGGGGACGTAGTGCTCCAAGGCAGGCGTCCACCACGCGCTCGGCCAAGAAGAAGAGCTCAAAGAAAAAGCCCACCAAGAGGAGGTCGTCCAGCAAGAGCCCTAAAAAGACAACCAAGGGGTCCAAGAGGAGGTCGCCCAGCAAGAGCCCCAAGAAGACCACCAAGGGATCCAAGAGGAGATCGCCCAGCAGGAGCCCCAAGAAGACCACCAAGGGATCCAAGAGGAGGTCGTCCAGCAAGAGCTCCATGAAGTCCACCAAGGGATCCAAGAGGAGGTCGTCCAGCAAGAGGCGCTGAAAACACAGTCACGTTTTGTTGACCCAGATGGTACAACGAAACACAAATACAGGGTCCTCGACCACATCGTCTTGCCAACATTGTCTGCTCTGAAATAAACGAAAATGCTTCGATCACGACCGATTGAAACGTACACCTTGCAGGGGTTGAAAAACATTGCAAAGGAAGAATTTGGTTTGATGGAAGAGGACATGGAGGGGCTGAGCCCGAGAGCTTTGGCGGGCTTCATCGACGCGCAGGACACGGCCATCGCAGAGGAGGCCCAGGAGCGCCTGATGCGCCAGCGCCAGCTGCTGGACGAGGATGACCTGGTGGAAGACGAGGACGACACGCCCCAGGCCAAGCGCCCACGCATGCTGCCGCCCGAGCCGCAGCCGGTGCTGACACCGCGGGAGCAGAAGGAGGCGGAGAGGCGAAGAAAGCAGGAGGAGAGGATTGCCAAAAATCTGCGCGCCTTGCAGGAGAAGATGGAGAAGCAGTTCCGCAAGAAGGAGGACGAGCTCCGCAAGAAGGAGGACGAGCGGCGTCGCAAGGAGGAGAAGGCAGAACGGAAGCAGAGGGAGAAGGACGAAAAGAGGCGCAAGGAGGAGGACGAGAGGAAGCGCAAGGAGCGCAGAAAGAAGGAGGCGGCAGAGGAAGAGGACGAGCCGTTTGTGTTCCCAAAGCGCTCGATGGATGTGGACGATGCAGGCGACGCCCTTTTTGCTGATACCGACGACATCCTCGTGGAAGAGGAGGAGGAGGAGGGAGCGGCCGACACCATGGATGCAATCATCCGAGAGATGCTGGTGGACAAAATGCGCCAGCAGAACTGGGACAAGCAGATGGAGCGCATTCGGGAGGAGGAGAAGCGCCGAAGGAAGACGTTCTCCCGCGGACGCTCCGTCAGTCCTCCTCTGGAGGAGGCAGAGGCGCCGGTGGAGGCAGAGGCGGCGGCCGAGCCATCCGTCGCGGAGCAGCCGGTTGCAGAGAACGATGCCTGCATGAGGCCCGGACTGCTCAAGGAGCACCAGCTCAAGGTGATCAACTACCTGCGCGAGCACCGCGGAGCCATTGCGGCGTACGGCGTGGGCACGGGCAAGACGCTTCTGGCCATCGGCGCCGGCCAGTGCTTCCTCAAGGCCAACCCGGACAAAAAGGTCATCTTTGTGGGGCCTGCGTCCATTGTGCCGACAAGGGTGCTGCAGGACATGGACAAGTTTGGCGTGCCCCAGGACATGCGCGACAAGTACGTATTTGAGACGTTTGATCAGTTCGAGATGCGCATGTCGGGAGCAAAGAAGCCCGCCCTGGACTGCAAGGACAACATGCTCATCATCGACGAGGCCCACAACCTGCGCACCGAGGTCAAGGGGGACAAGGGAGCCAAGCCCCGTGCCGCCCTCAAGTGCGCGGGCAAGGCCAAGCGCCTGCTCCTTCTGACGGCGACGCCCGTCGTGAACGATCCAGGAGACCTCAACAACCTCATTGCCATGGTCAAGGGCATCGAGAAGCCGATGAACCTGAAACGCTTCAAGAAGCTGATTGAGGAGGGCGACGTGGAAAACGCGAGGGAGATCCTGGGATGCGTTTTCTTCTTCCACAGCAACCCTCCCGAGGACCCCACCGACGCCGACAGAAAGTTCCCCAGCAAGACCATCAACTTTGTCAAGCTGCCGATGGTGGGCAAGATGCTCCAGGAGTACCTTGAAGCAGAAAAGGCCGCGAAGAAAAAAGCGGAGGAGAAGCAGGACGACGACGAGCCGAAGACGACGACGGAGCTGATCAAGCTGGTGAAGCTGTCCAACAACCCCCGCAGCTTTTACAATGCGGTGCGCATGACGTCCAACGCGGGAGGCCAGATGAGAAATGTCAAGCTGCAGTGGATTATCAAGCACCTGAAGGACCAGAAAAACAAGGACAACCGTGTCATCATCTTCAGCTCTCTCAAAAAGTGGGGAACGGACATGATCCGACAGGCCATCGAAAATGAGATTCCAGAGCGCAAGGACAGGATCAGCGAGGTCCGAGGAGAGATGTCGAAGGATCAGCGAGCCGTGCAGGTCGCCAAGTACAACAGCGGCGAGAACAACACGATGATCATCACGCCCGCCGGAGGCGAGGGCCTGGATATGAAGCGGACCCAGGACGTCATCATCATGGAGCCCGACTGGAACGAGTCCAACATTGAGCAGGTCATCGGCCGCGCCGTGCGCTACGAGTCCCATGCTGATTTGCCCAATGACCAGCGACATGTCAACATCTACCGCCTGGTGGCACTCAAGCCCGACGACTACACCGTTTGGCAGCAGAAGAACATCATGTCCGATCCCATCAAGATGTTCGAGTCTATGCAGCGGGAGAGAGACGAGAAGAAATACCAGCACAGCGTGGACCTGTACATCACCCTGTACAGCATCAGCAAGGAGTTTGCTCTGAAACGCTTCCTGGACCGCATCCGTCGAGCCAGCGCCAAGTGGTGCCCACAGAACGCGCCCCAGGCCCAGCTTTACGGCTCCGGAGCCGCCGTGCCCATCCTGCCCACCAACAACGAGGCGGACACGGACTTCCGCAAGGACCGCCTCTCCAGCTCGCAGAACAACCGCGCCATCCAGATCTGCATTGACCTCTTCAAGGAGGTCACCAAGGGCCTCGCCCTCATCTCGTCCCTGAACCCCATGGTCGAAAAGCAGGACACCGAGAAAAATCGCAACGTCTACTCCAAAATTCTCAGACGCCTTGTCACGCAGCTCGAGAATCTGCAAAAGAACTTTACGCAGGAGTCGCACCTCGACGACCTCCTCGTCAAGCTCAGCATGGTGGACAAGGGCCCCGGCCCCAAGACGCGCCAGGCAACGGTGAGGGCCCTGCTGGACCTCGGCTTCCACCTCTCCCACCAGATGTATGACTGGACCATGCACAAGGCCTTTACACGCTTCGGCGACAAGCCACTGTGCATGGCCTACATGGGCCTCCTGGCCTTTACCAACCTGAGCAACGACCTCCGGTCCCTCGTCCTGGTAGTTCCGACGGACGAGCTTGCCCTGCGAGAGACCGGCGCCTATTTCTTTGAGACCATGATGGAGGCCACCTCCGCGATGCGCAGGGATGCCGCCAATGGCGTGCTGGACGGCCTGGGTGCAGCCGACCGAGCAGCCCTGGACGGCGCGTTCCGCTCCCTGATGGACGATGGTCTACCAAGATTCAGGACGCTCCTGGAGCAGAAGGCGGATGAGCTCGAGATCGCCAAAGCCCTGCGCGCAGCCACGAAAAAGGCGGTGGAGGATGTGAACGCAGTCTACAGCCAGTACGAGTTTGAGAACAGAAACGGGCAAAATGAAAACCAGAAGAAGGAGATTGAGCGCTGCTTTGTGCGCGACCAGCAGATGGAGATGGGCATGACAAAGCGCCGCAAGGACGACGACGAGGACGATGCGCCGTCCCAGCGTCGCCGTGTGGGTCCGGTTGTTGACACTTTTTCAAAGCGCCGCATGGAGGACGAGGACGTCTACGGAGGCACGCGTCGCCCGCGTCTGATGGACAAGGTGGATGAGGGCAGTCTTGCTCGCATGTCGGAGGACAACCTGGCGGATCTCCTGGACCTCATGTCAATGAGCAACCAGAGCTCCAGACGAATTGGAGTGGAGTACAGGGACGCCGTGCAGGACGCCATCGACGCGGTCCTGCATTCGATGGACGTGGCGTCGAGCGCCCTGTCGTCCTACACATTTTCGTCCAGCATTCACGAACTCCGCTCGACCCTGCGGAGCATCACGGCTGGACTCACCGATCCCAGGAGGCAGAGCCTGCAGGTCCTGGCGGACTCCTACATCCCTGCGGCCCTTGCAAGCACATCGCCCGTGGCCCTGCAGGCCGTGCTGGAGGACCTGCTCCTGAAGCTCGACCGCCTCACCCTCATGAACGACATGAAGGACGCGGTGGGCGCGCAGAGCCGCGCGGGCGTCTTCCACGCTGTTGTGGCGTATCTGGAGACGCAGCTGGAGCGGCTGTCCAGGGGCATCGACGAGGAGCGCGTCCTGCGCTCCGTCCGCGAGGCCCTGGTGGAGGATGTCAAGCACCCCCTCGCACGCGAGCTCTCGTTCGTGACACCGGCGCAGGTCAACCTTCTCGTCCAGTTCCTGCACCTCCCCCCGACGCACGACAGCCTTGTGACCGCCCTGGACGTGGTCAAGTCCAGGATGCCCATGGAGATGGCGCGACGCTGATCTTAAAATACGCACTCCATACTGCAAAGCACTATGGAGTCTTCTCATCTGATGGAGGATGCACATGACTCCCTGGAGTCAGCAGGCTCTAAGTGGAGCGACGGCGAGGAAGACAGACTTATAACAGCCGTGGAATGCGGAATCAGTATTGAAAACATCGCTCTGGACCTTCGTCGTTCAAGTGGAGCTATACGGCGTCGCCTCATTCTTCTGGCTGCGAAGAAAGTAGCATGCAACGAGGCTTCAATGCAAGAGGTCTGTGAGGCATGGGGACTCGCGGTACATGACTTGGAGCGCAAGATGAAAACCAAGCGAGTGATACAAGTCGCCAAGGACCACGACACTGCCGCAATGCTGCTGGACATACAGCAGCGTCTTGGCCGGATTGAAGAACTCTTGAGCAACATCTCGCGATAGCTCAATTGGTAGAGCATGGGACTGTAGATGGTGTTGTCTTCCCGGGGTCGCTGGTTCGATTCCGGCTCGCGAGAGGTCCATTTTTTGCCCATATAAAAAACATGTCCCTCCGTTTCTATCCTCCGTATACCCGGATCCCCAGCCTGGTAGCGTCCGAGATCCAGCAGTCCCTCCGCACCTTCCCCCTGCCCATCACCATGGTCAACGCCCAGAATGCGGGCGTCGTCACCTTGAGGAGCATGCTGGACCAGCGCTTCAGCGTGGTGGTCGACTCTGAAAACCGCCTGGTGTCGCTGAACGGCATCGCCCCGCACGGCGGCTTCACCTTTTTCGTCCAGGGCCTGCGCTTCCCGTCCACCGCGGACATCAGCTCCATCTACGTCCAGCCGGGCAGCATCGTGGAGGTCCTCGGGGCCAAGTAACCCTACATTTCGTATTCTGGAATACGAAATTTACTTGCTTCTGCACTTGATGCCCGTCTTCCTCTGTGAAATCTTGGGCTTGTTTTTGGGCGTGAAATACTTGCGCAGCTTGTCATCCGTGTAGCCATCTCCGTAGTAGGCAAAGATTTCCTGCCCAGCAGGAATGACCTTCTTGGTCTTGATGAAGACGCGGCCTCCGTATTGGTAAAAGTACGCATTGCCAGCATCCCACGACTGCGGGGAGTTCACGTACCTGACCCAGGACGAGTACTTCTTGGTCTTGCCGTCAATCATCTTGGGGGTCTTGCCGCTGACGTAGAACAGGTAATCCCCGGTGGCGGTGTCCATTTTGGCGCCCCGGTAGATCTTGCCCAGATACTCGCCAATTGTCACACCCTCGGGGATGTCGCAATTGGCAAAAGCGCCCTTGCCCGATCCTCGAATGGTGGATTGCTTGATGGTAATATACACAGGAGGCTTCGATCCCGCCTCTGAATATCGTTCAAAAATGCTCGACATTTATAATGTGATATAATTATTTATGCAAGCTTTGTCAAATGTCGCTCAATACTGAAAGCCAAAAGAGTATGCACGCATGCGTTCGAATCATGGGCGGCCTCGGCAACCGCCTCTTCCAGATTGCATTCCTTCTTGGTTTTTGTGAAAAGTACAGCTACACCCCCTACATCGCCTGGCACACCTACCTCCCGTCGTCGCACGACACGGTGGACTGGTCGTACTTTATGCGCGGCATCAAGCAGGCCAAGACGACCGTCCCTGGACACTCCTTTTACGACCTCGAGCCCCACGACAAGTGCGGCGTCTATCGCGACATGAGCGCGCTCGCAGGCTACGCCAACTTCATCTTTGAGGGATACTTCCAAACCGAAAAGTATTTCGAGCACATCGCGCCCCGCATCCGGGACCAGTTCGGGTGCCCCGACCCCGCCGCATTGAGGACACGGTACCCCGAGCTGGACACGGCCGCCTTCCTCCACGTGCGCCGCGGCGATTACGTCAACAGCCCCCACCATTACATTGACCTTGAGTCCTACTACGCCCGCGCCCTGAAGCACTTTGGCCCCGACACCACCTTCCTCGTCGTCTCGAACGACACTGACTTCTGCAGGACCATCCCCTGGCTCCAGAACGTCAAGCACCGCATCGTCGAAAATGAGAACGAGCTCGACACCCTGTGGCTGATGAGCATGTGCGGCCGCGGAGGCATCTGCGCCAACTCCACCTTCTCATGGTGGGGCGGGTGGCTCAACGACCAGCCCGGCCGCACGGTGGTGTTCCCCTCGCGCATGTTTCCCCACGACCTCATCCGGACGGACAACCTCGTCCCCGCCTCGTTCGTTGTGGAGGCCGTGTAAACTTCCAATCTCTGAGAGATTGGAAATCATTCGTCGAGGTCATGGTGGGTCGCCCATACTACACCCTTCCTCCACTTGCCGTACGCGCGCTTGAGGTAAGGGTAGGGGTCCTTCGGGCCGAGGACCATGAGCCTGCCAAACCGGTAGAGCTTGAGGGGGCCCTTCTCGGATACCTTGAACCAGTAGTTGGGCCAGATTTCGCGGTTTTGCTTCTCGGCATACTCGATGCGGCCGTTCCTCTCGCGGACCTCAAAGATGTCGATGTAGCCGTCCGAGCCGTACTTTCTGTCCCTCCGCACTTTTTCAAAACGATAGATTTTGTCGCGGAATCCGATGCGGTATCCAAGCTCGCGGATGTCCTCCCTGTGCCGCAGCAGCGTCCTGATGTCGCTCTTGGTCATCTGCACGTCAATGTCGTCGTCCCACGGGATGATGTTGCCGTGGCGGACCGCGCCGAGCAGCGTGCCGCTGTCCAGGCAGTATGTCACGCCAAATCTCTTGGTTATCTTGTGAAAGGCCGAAAACAGCTTTTTGAGGTTGCGCTGCATTTCCTTGATTTTTTGCGTCTTCTTGTACACAAACTTGGACTGGTCCGGAATCGGATCGTTAAACGTCTGCATTTATTCTACCATCGGTAAAAGTGACGGATCCTCCCGTGCGCCCTACCTGAACCAAACCATCACCTCATGGGAGTCAAAGGACTCTTTGGAGGCTACATCCTCCGCCGCCACCGGGACTGCGTGCTCCGGCACAGGCCCGCCGCCAAATCGTGGCACTACCTCCTTGTGGACCTGAATGGTATCATCCACACCTCCTGCGCTGCCGTCTACGGCTACGGCGACGCCCCTGCGGCGTCCTCGTCCAGGACGAGGCTCCTCGCCCGGCCCAGTGCTACACCATCGGAACCGAGCCAGACCCCCACCCTGAAGGACGTGGAGCGGTCCATCACGGACCGTCTGAGCTACCTCATTCGCACCTCGGGGCCGACGCGCGGTGTCTTTATCGCGATTGACGGCGTCGCGCCCGTCAGCAAGCAGTGCCAGCAGCGCCAGAGGAGGTACCGCGCCGCCATGACGCGCGACCCGTCGCTGGTCTTTGACAGCAACTGCATCACCCCCGGCACCGAATTCCTGTCAAATCTGAGCTACCTCCTGTCGCAGAGCATCACGCACCGTCTCAAGAGGGAGTTTCCCAATCTGACCTTCTACCTGGCCAACCAGAACGTGGCCGGCGAGGGCGAGCACAAGGCCATCCAGTTCATCCGCAAGAACCAGGCGGAGAACTACAGCTACATCCTCTACGGCATGGACGCCGACCTCATCAACCTCGCGCTGGCATCGCCTGCGAAGGACATCTTCATCGTGAGGGAGGTGCGCCAGGGCGTGGAGCACGACTTTCACTGGGTGGACATTACGGCCATCCGCGAGCGCATCCAGAGCGACATGTTCTGGACCAACGACGCCGACTTTTCCGACCCCGAGTCCTCCATCCGGGACTTTGTCCTCCTCGGATACTTTCTGGGCAACGACTTTCTTCCGCAGGTCAAGTGCCTCAACATCTACGATGGAGCCATCGACCACATGATTGCGCAGTACGTGCAGTTCGCCCCCCAGCACGGCCACCTCGTCTCGCGCTACGGCTCAAGGTGGTACGTCAACATGAAGCTCCTACGACGCATCCTCGAGGCGCTGCACAGCCGCGAGCACGCCGCCCTCTTCGACCTGGCCACCTGCGCAGGCGGACGTTACCCCGACGCGCTCATGCAGTCATGCCTCCGCGCCGCCACCGCCACCCGGCCCAATTCCGAGGATTTCGACTATGCTGGGTACGCTGTCAAGCATGCCGAGAAGAAGCTTCTTGGAAAGCCCCGCGACGCCGTGATGCGCTATCTCGAGGGCCTGGAGTGGATTGTCAACTACTACCTCGACCGCCCCCTCAGCTGGACGTGGTACTATCCCTACCACTACGCGCCCCTGCTCACGCACTTTCTGCAGTACATGGACGAGTTCAGGCCCGCAGTGTACGGCCCCACGCGCCCCCACGCGCCCGTCCAGCAGCTGCTGTCCGTCCTTCCGCCCAAGTCGGCGCATCTGCTGCCCGAGCCGTTCCAGAGCTTGGTGCAGTCCGAAGGTTTTCATCTGAGGGAGCAGTTCCCCACAGCAGTCGACGTCGACCTCGGCGGGTGCAAGGCCGAGTGGGAGGCGACGGTCCTGTCCCCGTTTGTAGACCAAAAGTCTGTTACCAAGCTGTACCTGGACAACACCGTCGCACTCGACCCCGAGGCGCGCAAGCGCAACCAGCCCGGGCGCGTCTTCCGCTACGACTATCGCGGCTTTTCGTTCTGCGACCTGTAAGGTCTAAATGGCAGGATTTATCAAGTAAATGTTTGCAAAGAGCAAGAGTGTTGTCATCACGGGCGCGTGCCGAGATTCAGCAGCGTATCTGTCGCGGTCCCTTCCCAACATCAAGGCATTGGGAGAGGCATTCAAAGAGTGGCATGGTGTCTTTTTTGAGAACGACAGCAAGGACGGGACGAGGCAGATTTTGGAGCAGTTTGCGGCCGAAAACCCCTCCGTCACCATCCGTACGCCGACGTACAAGTCGGACGCGCCGCCTGACTACATCCAGGCGTACAGCTCGGAGCGCCTTGCGCTCATTCGCCAGGAGGCTCTGGACTACATCCGCGCCCACCACGTCGACACTGACTACGTTCTGGTGGTGGACATGGACAATGTGACCTCAGGCAACGTCGACGTCCAGGGCATGACCAGAAATCTGGAGATGGACAACTGGTCCTTCCAGGCTCCTCTGATGCAGCCCTACTACGACGTTTTTGCCCTGCGTGCACAGGGACTGTACAAGCACAACCCGTTCGACCTTGCGCGCCATCTCGGCCTCGACTTTTCGCTCGTGATGAACAAGCACAACGCCTTCAAGGAGAAGCTGCTGGAGGACAGCAAGCACTTTCTGCTCCACGCCGTGGACTCGGCCTTCTGCGGCATGTGCATCTACAGGACCAAGTACTTTGTCCAGTCGACCTACCTGCCCACGACCACGGGGTGCCCCTCCTTTGGCGAGCCCTGCTCCATGCGCACCGACTGCGAACATGTCGGCTTCCACCTCCGGATGAGGGAGGCCTGCGGCGTCCCCGGATTCATCAACCTTCAATGGAAGCCCACCTACGTGTAAAAACGACGGTGCGCTAAAGAGGCTTGAACAACGACATCGCAGCATGCTCACCGCCATCACAATTCAAGATGACGTACAGAAGGACGCCGCGCCCGACAAGGCCCAGCCCAAGATTCTGCGCTTCCTTATAGCCGTCGTCTTTGCCGGCTACTACTTTTACGTCCTCGTGACGGACCCCATGCGGTATGCGTAAATTCCATTTTGAACAAAATGGAATTATTGACCAGTCTTTGGAAGTGCCTCGCGCATTGCATTATCGAATTGATGCAGCAGCATGTACGCCTGGTTGAAGTTTGTTGCGCCAAGGATGTTGTTGACCGCTGCGTGAACGACGGCCTTGGGCAGGACGTGGTACATGGGGTGCGTCCTGTTGGAAGAAAGCGGAATGTTTTCAGGGAGGGGCTTCATCATATCGTCACGATTGCCGAGAACAATCATGTACTTGATGCTGTACATGATGCCGCTGATGTCGGCCCAAATTTGATTGACCTGGTCCACATAGTCGTTGCGCGACGCGACCAGGTCCTTGATGGCGGGCGGCAGATACTCCACCGTAGTGCGGTTCTTGGTCCTCTCAATGCACTTTTTCATCCCACTGAAGCGGGGCGGGGCGTCCGGCAAACTGCAAAGCGATCCGAGGTCGCCGATGCTCCAGCGAATGCGAAAAGGCTTGTCCTCGGTGTAGTACAGAATGTTGCCGGGCTTGATGTCCCTGTGCACAAGCTTGTTGTGAATGAGGAAGGATAGCGCGTCCATGCAAAAGTGCACAAAGTCAAAAATCTGCTTTTCGGTCCTTTTCGGGTACCATTTCACAAAGCTGATTAGGTCGCCCTTGGCAAGCTCGTAGGCGATGGCGTGGTAGGGGCCGACGCGCATCTCGTCGTACGCGCACAGAAAGTTGGGCGAGCAGTTCAGCGCCGCCGCATTGCGCTTCTCCTCCTCAAAGTACCGAGTCGAGTCGAACGTCTTGACGGCCACCGTTTTGACCGGCGTGTTGTTCACAAGCAGCTCGGCCTTGAGGACGCTGCCGTAGGCGCCCTGGCCCATCTTGTCCGGCGAAAGGCGGTAGATGCCGTTGCGGCCGACCAGCAGGAGCACGGACGGCAGGCCCTGGCCCTGCAGAACCTTTATCAGCGTCTTCAGAGAGTCTGTCGAAAAGACGTACGCCATCTCCAGCGGAGTGCCGCGCACCATATTGTTCCTGTCGTCCCGCACCATGGTGGGGTGCATGTCCAGGATGATCTTCACGCCCTCGGGCCAGTTCTTGTGGATGCACGTCTGCAGGACGCTCATACCGTCGTCCGTCTCGTCGTCAAAGGGGCGGGCGAGAAGGTCCGTCAGCATGGCCGCGTTCTTGTCTCTGATTGCAAATACAATGTTCCGAGTCGCCCGGCTGCGGTCCTCGTCCTCCTGCACAAACGCCGGCGTCTGCAGCGCGTCGAGGGCGACCATGAGCTCGGCCGCCTGCTGGCGGATCATCGCGGCAGCCTCTTCGTCCATCCCGGGGGAGCCCGCAAGGCCGTCATCGCCAAAATCGGGAGCATCATAGTTTGCCATCTCCTCCGCGGCAGCCGCGGCCATGCGTTGGGCCGCCTCCTCTGTCTCTGCGGCGCGCTCCGCCGCCTCCTCCATCAGAAGCGCCAGGGCGGCCTCGTCCAGCGGCGAGCGCGGGGTCAGAGACTGTCTGTAGAGGTTGGGATACATCGTTTTCCACTGATCGGGGCTCCTGGACTTGGACGTTGTGGAGCGAGCGCTCGTGGCGACGCTCTCACTGGCGCTGGGCGTCATTTCCTCCTCGTCGGGCCAGTACGGCGACGGCGACAGGTAGCGGACGCGTTTCGGGCTCGGAGGGCTGACGGCGGGCCGGGAGCGCGGCGTTGGGCGCTCGTTCCGCACCATCTCCACAAACTCCGTCACCTCCCACGGCGTCGCCTCGCGTGATTCGCTCTTTCTGCGATGCATTCTTTTTTATTTATAGCTCCGCCTCCAGTGCATCAATGATGTCCTGAATCAGAGCCCTCTTTCGGCGGTACGTCTCGGTGCCCTCGTTGAACACGTTGACTCCGAGCTGCAGAGCGAGCTTCCTGAGGTTTTCTCGGTGCAGCTTCCTGGGGCCCTTGGCCAGCATGCTCTGGATGGCGTTCTTCCTCTGTCCCTCGGTGCTGTACACCAGAGCGGCTCCGTAGCCGCGCTTGAGGCATTCGTGGCGCGTGCCAAACCGGTTGTATCCGGCAGGCAGGTCCTCCTTGTCGCCGCAGTAGATCTTGCGACGTGACGGCATTTATCTCTTGCACGATTTTTGGGACGTCGCCGCCACGGCAAACACCAGCCTCCAGAAAGTCATTTCAAATACAAGACATTCACTGCTACTTCATAAACTGCAGAAAGCACAGCGAGGACAGCCGCTTGACCGTTACGCTGCACACGCCGTGCGGCACCCTCTTGTGGAATGCATGCACGACCCTGTAGCACACGTCATTGACAAAACGCTGGCGGTCAAGCAGGGCGTCGACCTCCTCCTGCGAGGAGAACAGCGTCGAGTACGCAATCACCAGTCGGGTGGTGACAAAATTGTCCAGCTCCTTCAAAAGGTGCTGCGCACGCGCTGCGCGCGAGGCCTGCTCGAGGCTGGAGCCCAGCTCGTACGTGTTGAGCGCCAGGAGGTCGGCCAGGTCGGCCACGGCCTGGTCCACGCGTGCTCCGGAGGACAGTCCGCGGGCGTCCATCGTGAACTCGTACTGCTGTGCAAGGCTCTCGACCACAGAGTTGTCCAGGTCCGGCTCGGCGTCCGCGAAAAGGCGGCGGCGGGGCTTGATCGGAGCATTGGGGGCGATGACGGAAGACATTATTTTGTGCCCCGTCCCAGTTGGCGGGATGCATCCGGATGTTTTATATCGCCGGCTCCGAAACTCCGATATAAAAACTCCTAATGTCCGACTATGCCATCCAGCGTTTGGCGCCTGCCAGATATCTTGCACACAGAAAGCATGACGCGGGATCAGGAGATCATTTTCAAGGACGAGAACGGAGTGCCGCTGTTCTGCTGTCCGGCGTCCACGGAGCGGCAGGTGCCGGGCGACGGTCGGGGCGACAGCGTCTTCATTACAGAGTTTCGGAACTGTACGGTGATGTCCAACATCCCTGTCCTGTGGTCGATCGTTGACCACGCGACGCTTGCGGTTGTGGACGAGTTCAACCATGTCGTACGCAAAGGGGACAAAATGCGAAAGATGGCCATCGTGGTCACGCCGGACGGCAACTACCTTGATTTTTACATTCCCTGTTCAAGTCCGCTGTCCTATAACTTTGTTCGCGCCGACCTCACCCTGATGTAAAACCGACATTCGGCCCGACGAGCCAGTGCGACACCAAAACCATGAACCTGGACCAGGCCATTCTGGTTGGCAGCGGCTCCTACGCCAATGTGTATTCTATGAATATGAACTCGGGCATCGTGGCGCTCAAGGTCTTTGACGACCCCGAGCACTTTGACGAGGAGCTCAACGTCGCGCGTGCGGTGCAGAACGTACCATACTGTATCCGGTACATCGGCGATACCGTCCTGGTTGACGGGCGCAAGGCCATCCTGTATGAGTGCGCCAACTGCAACGCATTTGAGCTCGTGAGAAAAAAGTCAAAAGTGGACGAGCTCAAGATGCTTATCCACTTTCTTGTCGACACGGTGGAGAAGATGCGTCTGGACCACATTGCGCACTGCGACATCAAGCTGGAGAACATTCTTGTTTTTGACAGGCCACACGGTTTGGAGTTCAAGATGGGCGACCTCGCCACCATGTGCCGCTTTTCAGACAATGCCCGCATCCACCTGCCAAGGGTGGACTCATTAGTCCGGAGCAGCTACGTGCCGGAGGTGCTGCAGCTGGACCTCCAGAAGGACGAGTACGGCAACTTTTACTACAGCTCCTGCCAAAACGAGGAGGTCCAGTGGATTGACATGTACTGCGCAGCCCTTGTGATGTACTGGGCGGTGCAGCACCCCAGGACACCGGAGGACCCCGACGAGGACGATGAAGTCTTTGAGGTCAAGACGCGGGCCCGGTCCGCCCTCATCCTCGGGGTGGACATATGCGACCCCGTCGACGCAATCATGCATGCAGACACGTTTGAGGAATGCCTGGAGGGCTGGACGCAGCTTGTTCAGTTGGTGCACTCGGTTGCTGTGTAAAAATGAACATGTGGTCCAAAATCGACAACAGACAACAAAGAATGAGCAAGCGTACATTGAAAGAGGAAAAGCAGCCGGTGGACGCGCGGTCCAGCGACCCCCACGCGCACCTGCCTCTGTCAGGGAGTTATTGGTGCACGAAATGTCTTGAGCTCGGCGTCAAGAAGCATGCATGTTATGGATACAGACATGGCACTCGAGCAGGCAAGGCGTACTATTGCAGAGGTCACAAGGAGGTAGGCATGGAGGACGTCAAGAGCAAGCGGTGCGAGCAGGAAGGATGTAAAGCAAGACCCCACTTCAACCACCCAGGAGAAACACAAGGACGCTTCTGTGCTGCCCACAAGAAGCCGGGCATGGAAGATGTCAAAAGCAAGCGTTGCGAGCATGAAGGGTGCAAAGCAAGACCCAGCTTTAATTATTCAGGAGAAACACGAGGACGCTTCTGTGCTGTCCACAAGGAGCCGGGCATGGAAAACGTCATAAGCAAGCGGTGCGAGCATGAAGGGTGCAAAAAACTTAATCCGGTATTCAATTTCCCAGGAGAAACACAAGGACGCTTCTGCGCAGCGCACAAGGAGCCGGGCATGGAGGATGTCAAAAACAAGCGGTGCGAGCACGAAGGGTGCAAAGCAATACCCAACTTCAATTTCCCAGGAGAAACACAAAGACGCTTCTGCGCAGCGCACAAGGAGCCGGGCATGGAGGATGTCAAGAGCAAGCGGTGCGAGCACGAAGGGTGCAAAGCAAGACCCAGCTTTAATTATTCAGGAGAAACACGAGGACGCTTCTGTGCTGTCCACAAGGAGCCGGGCATGGAGGATGTCAAGAGCAAGCGGTGCGAGCACGAAGGATGCAAGAGTGTCACTCCATCTTTCAACCATCCAGGAGAAACACGTGGTCGCTTTTGCGCTGCGCACAAGGAGCCGGGCATGGAAAACGTCATAAGCAAGCGGTGCGAGCATGAAGGATGCAAAGCGCAACCTGTATTCAACCACCCAGGAGAAACACAAGGACGCTTCTGCGCTGCCCACAAAGAGCCGGGCATGGAGGATGTCAAAAACAAACGGTGCGAGCACGAAGGATGCAAGAGTGTCACTCCATCTTTCAACCATCCAGGAGAAACACGTGGTCGCTTTTGCGCTGCGCACAAGGAGCCGGGCATGGAAAACGTCATAAGCAAGCGGTGCGAGCATGAAGGATGCAAAGCGCAACCTGTATTCAACCACCCAGGAGAAACACAAGGACGCTTCTGCGCTGCCCACAAAGAGCCGGGCATGGAGGATGTCAAAAACAAACGGTGCGAGCACGAAGGATGCAAGAGTGTCACTCCATCTTTCAACCATCCAGGAGAAACACGTGGTCGCTTTTGCGCTGCGCACAAGGAGCCGGGCATGGAGGATGTCAAAAGCAAGCGGTGCGAGCACGAAGGATGCAAAAAACTTAATCCTGTATTCAATTTCCCAGGAGAAACACAAGGACGCTTCTGCACAGCTCACAAGGAGCCGGGCATGGAGAATGTCATAAGCAAGCGGTGTCGAACACCACTGTGCGACACTACTGTAACAAACCAGTACGACGGCTACTGCCTCCGGTGCGCCGTCCACAACGGCATCGAAGTCAAGCGCAACTACCGCACAAAGGAGCGATCCGTCACAGACCGCATCCTGGAATCCTTCCCCGACCACGACTGGGTCGTGGACAAGCGCGTCGAAGGCGGATGCTCCCTCCGCCGAGGCGACATGAACCTGGAGCTCGGTTTCGTCTACCTCATCATCGAAGTTGACGAGCGCCAGCACCGAGGCTACCCGGAGGTGTGCGACCGCAGGCGGTACCACGAGATTGCGGCCGATGTGTTCTGCACCGGAGGTGAGCATCCAATTGTCTTCCTCAGATTCAATCCGGACGCGTACACGGACGTGACGAGCGCGTATCATCCCAGCCCCTGGAAGCGCCTCCAGAACGGCCTGGTCTCCATCACTGAGGAATCCCTTTTCGAGTGGGACGACCGTCTGTGCATGCTGGTCGACCGTATTGAGCACTACATGGACGAAGCAAACACGCCGACCGAACCCCTGACGGTGGAGACCATGTTCTACGACGACCACGACGCGTCCAATCCGTATCCCGAGCTTGAACTGCACGGCAGACTGTAAATTTCAAAATCACACAATGTTGAAATTTGGTTTACTTCCAGGGAGTGTTCCAGAGGGGCATGCCGGAGTTCTGGGAGAGGGTGGCATAGTAGTAGAAGGGCTTGCCCTCGAAGACGGTCTTGGCGGGGTCGTTGAGCTTGCCGCCGGCGGAGACGTAGGCGCAGGCCGCGGGCTTGTCCTGGGCGGAGGCGTACTTCCTCAGGGCGCCCTCGTTGCGGCCGATAAAGTACTTTGTAAAGTGATCAAACCTGGGCTGGTTGATGCGGTCCAGGCCGGTGGGGACGCGGAAGAACTGGTTGCCGTAGTAGTCGTCCAGGGGCACGTACTGGTTCTGGGTGACGGTCGAGTAGCGCTGGTCGGGGTAGATGAAACCCTCCTTCACAGCACAGGGGAATGCATTGTCGACGAGGACAATGATGAGTCCAGCAAGCAGGGCGCTGATGAAGACCATGGTGTTCTTGCTCAGGGACTGGCCTGCCATGGAGGTGACGAGCCTGTCAAAGTTGGGGTTTGACATCATGTACACGAGTCCAGCAGTAACGAAAAAGAGGATGAGCTGTCGCATTTATTGACAAGCCGGAATAAAAACGATCTCAGTGCCGCCGGCTTGGGTGACCGACAAACCAAACATCATGAGTTCTGTTCCCAAATCCGAGGCACCCCGTCCCGACGCCGACGTCCCCGCCGCCAAGAAGGCCAAAAAGATCGAGACCACCGCCGATGTTGCGATGGAGGACGCTCCCAAGGCGGACAAGCCCAAGAAGCCCAGGGCCCCTGCCAAGAAGAAGGAGGACACTGTCATGGCGGACGCATCCCCCGCGGCCGACGCTCCACCCGTGGTGGACGCTGCCGAGTCTACCACTCCTGCTGAAGTTCCCAAGGCGGAGAAGCCCAAGAAGCCCAGGGCCCCCGCAAAGAAGAAGGAGGAGGTCACCGCAGTAGACCCCACTGACGTTACCATCACACCGACCACCATCACACCGACCACCACGCCCGAGCCGCCGAAGGCGCCCAAGAAGCCCAGGGCCCCCGCAAAGAAGAAGGACGCCGTGGTGGACGCTGCCGACTCTACCAACGAAACCGCACCTGCATCGGATGAAGCCCCCAAGGAGGTGAAGAAGTCCAGCACCAAGAAGGAGAAGGAGCCGATGCAGGTGGACGGCGAGGAGCAGCCCAAGGAGACCAAGAAGCCCAGCACCAAGAAGGAGAAGGAGCCCAAGGTGGAGCTCCCGTTCACCGACGTCATCGACCCGATGGCCAACAAGGACATTCTCGCTGCCATGTGCCGCAAGTACGGCGTCAAGGTGACCGGCAAGGTGGCCGAGCTCCGCACCCGTCTGGAGGAGTACCGTGCGGCGCACCCCGATCCCAACGCTCCTCAGAGCGACGGTGCGGGACCGTCGTCCGCGTCCGAGAGGCCGACGGCGCAGCTGAACATCCTGAACGGCCTCGGGGGCAAGGCGAGCACCAAGAAGGCACCCAAGGGCACCATGCCTCCTGTGCTGAAGAAGCTCAAGGCGAATGCGCAGCGCCACGTCGTGGCCCGCAACCGCTTTGGCAATTACGAGCATGCCGAGACCCACCTTGTTTTTGATCCGGAGGACCGCATGGTGGTGGGCCGCCAGGACTATACCTCGGGCCACGTACTGGAGCTGTGCGACGAGGACATTGAGATATGCAAGCAGTACAAGTTCAACTACCGCCTGCCCGAGAATTTGGACAGCAACAAGAAAGGCCTGAAGGATATCAAGGTCGGCGAGGCGGACGACGAGCTGAACGAGGAGGACCTGGAGAACGATGCGTTTGAGGAGGAGGGAGAGGAGGACGGAGAGGAGGAGGACCCGTTTGCCGATGAAGAGTAAATGTTACATCATTTCCAAATGAAAGCATGTGGAAATTTAGAGAACGGCGTTGCAGCCGCAGTTTGCGGAGAGGTCCTTGGTGCCGGGGTTGGAGACGCTGTAGACGCCGGCGTTGGAGCAGGTGAATGCCTTTTCGACCTTGAGGGTTTTGGTTGCGGGGTCCCACTTGGCGTTTTTGGCGGCATCGCGGGAGGGGTCGAGAATCTTGTAGTCGGCGCTGAAGCGCACATAGTCGTCTCCCTGGCGGATGGAGGGCGAGTAGGACAGCTGGTCGACCCAGCCGGGGTACTGCTGGGGGTTGACCTTGTCCGTGGTGGCGGTGCCGTAGGCAAACCCGCTGTTGACGTTGTTGCTGGCCTTGAGCCTGTCCACGATGTACTTGTTTGTCTCCATGTTTGTCGGGTTGCTGGAGGTGTAGCCCGCCATGGCGATATTGCGGCCCTGGTTGAGCCAGCGGTTGGGGTCGGATCCCTGCGTGGCCATGTCGTAGATGGGGCATTCGAAGGGGCGGGTCTGGTTGTTGGCGTCCTTGTAGACGTAGGAGAGGATGTTGGTGGAGCTGGGCACGCCCTGATAGTTGGGCACAAAGTTCTGTCCGAACTTTTCCATGTCGTCGAGGATGCTCTGGACGGTGCGGGAGGGCGTCTCGCCGGAATGCTTCCATTGAGGCGAGAGGAGGATCTTGGAAGTACCGAGCGTGCCGTACCTGGGGCAGCCGACCTCGACGGTGCCGGAGGCGCCGCTGAACCATCCGGTATAGCCCTTCTGGCTCCAATTGTCGCTGTCGGCCAGGACGTATGCGCCGCCGCTGGGTCCCTTGAACTCGGGAAGCATCTTTGGGACGGACTGGAGCGTCTGGAGCTTGTTTCCTTCCAGAATCTGGAGGTTGCCAAAGTCGGCGTTGGCGAACGAGTAGGTTCCGTTCGGGCCCGCGGCCGAGAAAATGTTGAGGAAGTCCGATGCAGCATTTGTGGACGACGGGTACGGGTTGGTGCTGGACGCGGACACCGTGAACTTGTTCGATCCGACGCAGGAGTTTGTAGAGGCGTCATAGACGTATCTGGGCACCACGGGGACGGGCGCGGATCCGTCGGTTGGCGCGGGCGCGGTATACGGGATGGACCAGCACGTGTCCTTGGTGTAGGAAGGAGCGACGACGTTCTGCTGGAGGAGGAGCGTGGCACGGCCCTGGCGGATGGCGTCCTGGTACCTGGACTGGTAGCTGTTGGCGAGGTCGACGCCGCCGGGCGCGGGGTCGGTGTCGGGATACCAGAAGACGCCGATCTGGTAGAGGTAGGCACTCGAGGGGTAGGCGCGGTTGACGGGTTTGGAGTCGATGATGTCGGAGAGGAGGTAGGTGACGGATCCGTCGGCGTTGGGCTTCTGGACGGTGGAGGGCGTGATGACGAATCCGGCGGTGCGCGAAACGCTGTCGACGAAATTGGTCCAGGAGACGGTGGGGCTGGTGCTGGAGATGTCGAGGCGGCGCATGAAGACGGCGCCGGTGTAGCCGGCGGGGATGGGCTCGGAGCACGTGATGCCCATGACGAGGACCTGCTGGGTGATCTGGATTGCGTTCTGGAGGTTGCACGTCTCGGGGGTGCACGCGGCGACGACGTACGGGACGAGCTGGGAGCCGCGGTCCACGACGGTGGCCGCTGTGGCAGTGTTTGTGTTGATGACGGCGAGGCCGTTGGCGTTGAGCTTCTCGAGGGCGAAGGTCTTGTCCAGCGCAGGGGCGGGGATGAAGGTCTGGATGCCGGACCTCGACACGTTCACGCTCACGGGTTGGCCGCACAGCTTGACGTTGGACTTGCACGGACTCGGCTGTCCGTTGATTTCGAGCTGGGGGTTGGACTCCACGGAGACGGAGGTAAGGGTGAAGCGCCCCGAGGGCGTTGTTGTTTGGAGGCCGAAGGAGAGGCGGTAGGTGACGTTGAAGGGAGAGTTGACGTACTTGGCCGTGTCCGTCGCGGTGAGGAAGGAGGAGGTGGAGGAGGCGAGTCCGGAAAGGACGACGTCAAAATAGAGGAAGGTGTAGCTGGACATCTCGGAGGGCTTGACGGTGAATGCGGAGCGGTAATCCGAGTCGGGGAACTGAGGGAAGGAGAGCTGCTCGTTGGGCTGGACGAGTCGGCAGGTGAGGAGGGCGGTCCTTCGGATGCCGACATCGCGCACAAATCCGTCGTCGTCGCACTCCCTGCAGTCGACCTCGACGCGGTAGACGGTGGTGAGGAGGTCGGAGGGGACGGCGAGATAGCCGCTAAGGACGGTGTTTCCAAAGTACTGCGTGACGTTGTTGCGGGTGCTGGACTGCCACAATGAGGATGCAGTGGTGACTGTGCTCTTGATGCGGTAGGAGGGGCTGCCGTCGACGCAGAGGGAGGTGTCCCAATAGCGCTGGGAGTCGAGGGGCCTGGAGCCCGCGGTCTTTGGAGCCACGGAGGTGCCGTCGGCCTTGTTGACGCACATTTTGATGGCGTCGTCGTAGGCGAAGCCGACGGGGCAGCCCTTGGGGTCGAAATTGCAGAGGTTGGCAATATCTGTAAGGGTGTTGGGGGTGCAGCCGCCCGTGTCGTTGAAGCGCTGATAGATGGTGGCGAGGTTGCTCTTGGTGCCGGGTCCGTAGACGGCGTTGAGGGGGTCGACGCGCATGCTGCAGTCGACGTCCTTGATGCAGCGCTGGGCGTCGGCGTCGTAGCGGCTGAACTTGGATCCGGCGACGGAGCACTCTGGGAAGGATTTGAAAGGGTCGTTGTTGACATCAAAGAGGCAAGTGGACGCCTTGCAGGTTGCGTCCATGGAGTTGCGACAGGCGTCCTTCTGGGCCTGGGAGATGCTACCGTCGTTGGTGTTGAGGCAGCTGTAAAGGCTGAGGCAGGTCTGGGGGCAGTCCACGCTGCGGAACTTGCCTCCGACGGTTCCAAAGTAGGGGTCGACCGTGGCGGCGCAGGCGGCGGGGCCGGTGCACTGGCAGACGCCCTGGTCGGGGCAGACGCCCTGGCCGGCCGGGCAGGAGGTGGCGACGCAGCCGCACTTGGCGTGGGGCGTGCTTCCGACGGGGCAGACGCAGGTGGCGTACTCTGCGCCGGTGGCGCCGGAGCACTGGAGGACCTGCGGGGCCTTGCAGATGGGGGCGCAGATGGACCGGCCCTTGCACGTGATGACCTGCTCGTCGGGCTTGCACAGCCTGCTGAGCCCGGAGTTGGAACCGCCTCCCGAGGGGCCGGTGGCCGCGTTGGCGTCGTCCTTCTCCGCCGGCGTCTCCGTCAACTTTTTGTACACAAAGAAACCGCCGACGATCACACCGAGGACGAGGACGCTGAAGACGATCAGCTGGTACTTTGACGATGCCATGCTGGTCTGCGACGCCGCGATGAGGGACGCGAGCTGAGCTGCCTTGTTGTCTGTGGGTGCGCTCATTTTATCATACGCAGGACAGGTTTTGAGGTTTCAAGGCAGTGTGCATCAAAACCTGATATTAGCGCCGCGCCATTCTGGGGCGGAATCCAAAGGCGGCGGGAACGCTGGGAGGGGGAGGAAGGGTCGCAATTTCGATGCGGACCTTCTGATCCACTCCCTCCTGTTTTTCTTTTTCTTTTCGAGACTTTATGACTTTGAAGGCGACGAATGCGAGGAGGAGGATGCCGAGGCCGATGGCGATGTAGGGGAGGGCGGAGAGGATGGCGGCCCAGATCTTCTCAAAAAAGTCAGTGAACATGTCGAGCAGGTTGTTGATGCCGTCGGCGATGGATCCCATGACGCCCTTGACGCCGTCGAGGAAGGACTTTTCGACGCATTTGCAGGTTGTCTTGTCGCTGCATCCCGCGGGCGCGCCGGCGCAGCACTGGCCGGAGGTGGGGCACTTTCCGTCTGGCAGGCCGCACGTGCCGCCGAGGGAGCAGTTGCTCTGCGTGCACATGATGGTGCCCTCGGAGTCGTTGGGCCCAAACATGTAGCAGCCGGTGTTGTCCTTGGACCACTGATATGCGAGGGCAGCGACGCCGGCCGCACCGATGCCGCCGATGAGGGCGAGAAAGCCAAACTTTTTGAAGGCATCGATGACCTTCTGCTTCTTTGTCTTGGCCGTCTTGAGGGCGGCCTGGGAGGGCCGGTCGGGAAGGCTGTTGACCTCTGCGTCGTCCAGGTTCTGCTTGATCTTGCGGCCCTCGGGCGTCTTGAGGCTGGACGCCGGCTTGTCCATGCTGGCGAGGTCCTCCGAAAAGTCCTTGGCGGAGGACGGCTTGGCCGTAGCGGGGAGCTCGTTGGACTCCTTCATGCCCTTGAAGACTTCGTCCTTGAGGCCGCCCGCAGGAGGGGCGGCGGGATTGGCAGGGTCCGACTTTCCAGCGATGAGGTCGTTGGACTTTTCGACCGGACTCTTGAGGTTGTCCTGGACTGTCTTGTTGCTCAGATACTCCTGGGGAGGGCGGTTGTTGGCCAGTTCTCCTCCGATCTGCTTGGCCTTGTCGCCCGTGAAGGCGCCGCCGGAGGACTCGGTGGTGAACTTGGCGTTTGCCTCGACCGTGTTGGGCGACGTTGTCTTGGCGCTGTTGGCCATTTTGCTGGTGCGCTGGGCGCCGCCGGAGGCCTCGTTGAAGCCCGAGCGGTTCTTGTTGATGAATGCGGATCCACGCGTGTATGCCTTGGACTTGGCTCCCTTGCGCGCCAAAAAGCGGGCGCGCTGGGAGGGCGCCTTCAGGATCTGTGGCCTCTGCGGCACAGGACTGTTGTTCATTTATTGCTGGTATTAAAGAAATGAGCACCTCAGCGTGTACTTGCAAATTGAATGTGTCGGCCAAGGCCATGTCGCTCGTCGGAAAGAAGGACAGCAAGATGTTCAAGGCCGACGGCACCACCACGTGCAGCAACAAGGACTTTAGCGTGGGCAATTTCGTCGTCAACACTGTGGACAGCATCTTTATGAACGTTCCCAGCATGCTGGGGTTGTGGGAGAAGGCCGGTTTCCAGGGACCCCAGAAGGTCGACGAGAGCGGCCTCGAGGCCATCCAGGCAAAGAACGACCAGCTTGAGAAGATGTTCAACACCTGCCAGTTCCAGATTGTCAACTGCCGCATGCAGCAGAATTTGGACTTTATGATGAAGAATCTCGAGCTGACCGAGTCCGTCAACAAAATCACCAACGAGGTACAGGACCAGCTCATTGAGAAGAACATGTCTCTGACCTACTACTCGATCGCGGTCGGCACCCTGGCCATCATGTACATTATGGCGATGCCCACACCTCCCCCCAAGTTTTAATAAAAGAAGATGATGGCGTGGATTTTGCCCGGCCTTGTCATGGGAAGCGCTGCCGAGAAGGAGCGCATGGACTACCAGAAGAAGGTCTGCGAGCAGACAGCAACCCTTCAGAAAAACTATGCAGAATTTTACGACTCGAGCGTCGCGTACATCCGCTCACAGACAGCGCAGAGCAAGGCGATGCAGGAGAACATCAACCGCCTCTCCGCCAATGTGACCCAGAACACACTGAAGCTTGGCGAGATGCAGAAGAACTTCAAGGTCAGCATGGCCATCCTGAACATTGGCCTCCTGCTGTCCATCCTCATGGTGGCCGTCATGCTGTACATGAAGCACAAGGGCATTCTCTCACTAAATCCTATAGGGGAATAAATGAGCGGGTATGGAATCTACACACTCATCTCCGATCCGGCCGTCCTTCCCAAGACCAATGTCATTCAGGGCGACGCGGCGGACAGCCTCCGGCCCGTAGGCCTGAGCTCCAACCTCAACGCAATGGAGGACGCTGCAGCCGTGGCTGTCGTTCCAGCCTTCAAGTTTGTTGCGAGGGCCACCCTGGAGAAGAACATCTACGTTGGAACCGACAACATTTTCTACATGGACACCTCTGCTGGAGGCTCGGGGGAGAAGAACTTTGCGGAGAGCCTCGGCATCAGCCTCCCCTCGGGCGTAAGCGCCATCCGGTCCATGGTGGTCACCACCGGCCAGACCGCGTCGAGTGCGATGAAGACATTCCTCGTCCTGCTCAGCGACGTGGACAGCCGCATCTACTACTGTTCCTCCAAGCTCGACGAGTACGCATTTGGTGGCTGGACGCAGGTCTCCACCACTGCATCGCCCGTGTTTAGGCGCCCGTATTTCATGACAACCCTCCAGCAGAGTGCCAATGGTGTTGGTGTGGTGGTCTGCGGCCGCTTCATGGACGCAAACAACAAGTACTATGGCGTTGCCAGGGCGAGCCTCACCGACTTTCAGTCCTGGGACGTGCTGCCCAACTCCGCGTTCAGCGAGGTCAACGGAGCGCTGTCCTACGCCAGGGGCACCAGCATCCTCTCGGACGGCACGTACATGTTTGGCAAGATCTTCAACGACGAGCGCAGCAACCTCTACGCGGTCAACATTCAGTACACGATGCACCGGTACAGCGACCCCTACATGGACATTGCGGGCGTCGAGGAGATGTCAGACCTCGTTGAGCTCAAAAACAAGGGACGCGTCGGCCTCCTCATCCCCGCGGGGTCCACCTACGGATCCTTCATCGGATGCTCTGGTCCCGGCCCCGTAGGCGCAGCGAAGGGCTTTGCATTGTGGGACTCGACGCTCCGCAGGTGGGACCGCGTCAATGACGGAGTCGACCCCACGAAGAACATTCCCCTCTCCGACATGGCAATCATCTCCTCCAACTTTGCGACCGACTACCAGCAGGTCAACTACGTCCTTGCCATCAAGTGCTCCGAGCTCTTCTCGCCCACTGCCACCGTGTACTACATCAACATCATTCCGTCCAGCGCCGCTGTCACGGACGTCTCCTTCCGCATCGACTTTATAACCATCCCCTCCCTGACTTCGAACGTGAACAACACACTGACCCTGAACATGCTCAAGAAAATCAACGGAACCTACCCCGTCACCACCTCGGGCGTCAGCTCACCGTCCAGTGCCACCTCGGGAAGCAGCACAGCGGACGACAAGGAGGTGGAATCGACCAGCATTCTCAAAAACAAGTGGGTCTGGCTGATCGCCGCCTTCTTCATCCTCGGCCTCGTCGGCATCGTGTACTACAACATGGTCATGTCCATCGGACGCAGCCAGCAGAACGTGAAGAAGCTCATGGACGAGTACCTCAAGGGATCAACACCGGCAGCCCCTGCAGCCCCTGCGAGCGTCAAAGCCGCATTCGGTCGGCGCTCGTGGTATCGATAAATGAACACACAGCGACTCGCGCTCTTCCTTGTGGGATGCATGGGTGCCCGCCTCGGGCTCGTCTACCTCGCCTACAGGAGGCCGGACCTCCTGCCCATGCTGGGCGCCCTCGCCCTCCTTCCCGCGTGCGGATTCTCGTACATCTACCTCACGGGGTCCAGGACCACCGGAGCGGAGGTCTTTGGTGAGCGCATATGGTGGAACAACATTCGTCCAGTCCACGCTGGATTCTACTTTACATTTGCTCTGCTCGCCCTGCACAGGGATCCCAGGGCATGGGTTGTTCTTCTTCTCGACGCAATGTTCGGCCTGGCGGCGTTTGTCCACCACCACTTTGTTCACTAATTCATATATCACGTGCTATACGAATTGTCTACCATCCCACTGCAAACACGTCATAGGACAGGCCCTTGCATCCTACATAGCAGGGCTGTATCAACATGCGCTCCTCTCCGGAAACGGGGTCCTGGACGCGGATGTCCTCCACGGTCTTCGCTGGCGCCGTAACTGTGCCCCAGCTGGGGAGGACGGCGTAGATGTTCTTCTGGCTTGCAGCGAGGAACATGACGTAGACGTCCATCCCTTCCTGGACCTGCGATGCGTCCACCAACCGTCGCGTTTTTCTGTTGTCAATCCAGGCGTCCAGCATCTCGCTCGCCTCGTAGAATGCGTCCATCCTTTTTTGGATGCAGGACACGGTGCGGCCGAGAACGCTCGATTTTAGTCGCGCTTGTTGTACTTGTAGATTGCAAAGACGAGGGCGATAAAGCCGAGGAAGCCGGCCCCAAAGTAGATGAGGGTCTTGTTGGAGGTGACGGTGTCTCCAGCAAATGCGCTTCCCAGCTTGGGGGTGTACGCGTCGCCGAGGAGGTTGAGCCAGGTCTTGGGGTCGCCGGCCATGTGCTTCTGGTAGTTGGGCAGCTGGTAGTACTTGAGCTTGGGCGCGTTGAGGTACTTGGCCTCCTGCTCCTTACTGGTGGAGATCTTCTGGAGGTCGTCTGCATACACAAAGTAGTAGGGGTCGACGGCGGGCATCATGTCGTACTTGGCGGCGCGGTCGTCGATGGACTCGACGAAAAAGTTCTTGAGATTGTAGAAATCGTACGAGCCATAGTCCGAGTAAAAGTCGGGGTAGATGCACATAAAGTTGTCCTCAAGCTGCATGTCGGCGTCGCGCATGGCGAGCTTGAAGTACCCATTGTCGCCCCAGCCAACGCCCCACGAGTTGGCGCAGAGCCAGTACTCCTCGCCGTTCTTGGTGCCCCAGCCCACGACCTTGATGGCGTGACCTCCCTCGGGGCCCTTCTTGCGCTCTGCATCAGTCGGCTTGTAGACGTCCTTGCCGTTGGTGTTGTAGAAGCTGGGGTAGACCATGAAGCCGCTGATGATGGGACCGTACTTGAAGATGTCAATCTTGGCTTGAAGGATGGTCTTCTCCAGGCCCTGCGCGGGGTCGATGGCAGCGTAGTGGCGGGCGCGGAAGGGCTCCCTGTACTTGCCGGGCGCGCCCGGCGCGCAGCCGATGAGGCGGTCTCCCGAAAAGTCCAGACAGTTGGGCATGGACGGGGTGTCAACATCAAACTTGTCCATGGGGACGCATTCCACGGACGGTGCGCCGAAAACGTACAGGTCGCGCGCAATGTTGAAGAGCGTGTCTCCTCCGCACGCCAGCTGCATCTGGTTGTCCATGTAGGACTGCAGGGCCGACGAGTCGGTGTAAATGTTCTTCTGCTGGTCGTAGGTCAGGAGCATCTCGTTGGAAACCGTATTGGGGTCGTCCTGCTGGACATCCTGATTGTTCACCATCATACAAACAGCCACAGCCAGAGGGTTGAGCTCGACCTTGATCTGGCCCATCGTCATAATCGCAAAACGGTCAGCAAGGGCCGAGCAGGATGCAAACGAGTAGCATGCTCCGCACTGGCCCTGCTGCTGGATAGGGCTGAGAAAGTCCTTCCAGACACCGCGGGCGTCAAAGTTGGCCATCTCGTTGACCAGGACGGCAACCTCGTACAGGTAGGGGTTCTTGGTCTTATCGGGCAGAGTGCTGGACGCGGTGAACTTGGCACCCAGCTGACCCTGGGGCGTGCTACGCAGGAGTGTCGCAAACGACTTTTTCGGCGTATCAGTCATTTTATCTCTGGGAAGATTGCTGCGTGTTTAAAGATTCAGACCGAGAAACAAGAACTCAACATGGGCTTCAAAGTCATCATCAACAACGTGGACAGCACCCTGTTTCCCGTTTTCGAAAAACTCTTCAGCACATTTGCCAGGCGCCCGGAGCACCTCTATAAGAACAAGTTTGTGGCCTACCTGAACGACAACGTTCAGCCCGTCGTCCTTGAGATGGTCTTCAGAAAGCGGGTGCGCACGTCCCTGGACGGCGAGGAGAAGCACCTCCTCCTCGCCTACCTGCAGAGCACCTTGAAGGGCGCCATGCTGGAGTCGGACGACAGCGACAACCGAGTGACGCTGTGGTCGCACCTCCTGGACCACATGCTGATCAGCCTCCAGAACGAATTCAGCTTTGCGAGGTTCAAGGAGTTGTGGGACTCCAGGCGTGCGGACGCAATCTTGTACATCACAGACATGGACATGCGGGACGAGCCAGTCAACGATGCAGATGTTGTGAAGATCATGGGCCTGCTGCTCAAGGATGGCGGCACCATGACCCTTCCCGTCCTGCGAGTAGTGCTTGAGAGATACAGGGGAGACAACGTCCTCGAGCCGATGCGCAAGGCGTTCTTCCTCGAGGCAGCCGACGGCTGCGGCCTCGATTCCGAGAGTTTGTAAACTTACAAAATGAACCTTCATTTTGTCAGTCCCATTGTGCTCAATAAATGAGCGACCGATCTATAAGAAGGCGCCTGAACAGACCTCCCTACACGGAGTTGGAAAACGCGCTGGAAAAAATTTCAGACGATGTTCAGACTGACCTGAACGATAGGTACAACACCTTTGCCAGGGTGGTGCTGGATGTCAACCAGCTTGCATCGCAACTGGAGTTCCCATCCGATTTCACGGATGCCATGAAGGACGAGTACGTCCGGCCTCGGGTCACCAAATTTTTGAACGAGATGAAGTCGTTGTATATTGCAAGCCAAATATATAATGACGTCGTGGATCTCGGCGCTGTCATGTCCGTGCTGAACGTGTTCCAGCCCTCCTCTTCCGCACCCTACGTCCCCGACCCGGTCAATGCGGAGGATGTCAAACAGCTGGTGGACTTTTGGCTTAGCATGCGCAGCGCCGATGACGATCAGCAGGGCATTGAGGACTGGGCAGACAGCATGGACGACATCTATTTGGATCCATTTTCGGAGGGCAACAACATCGCAAAAAAGGAGCAGCTTTTCTCCCTCTTCATGAGGCTGTGCAACCTTGGCCTGCTTACTGATGAGCAAAAAATGTACAGCCTTCGCGGATTTTTTGTTCTGAACGCACACGCTCAGCTGAAGCGGCTGATGGAGTACATCGCGTCCGGCAGGCTGCCCCACGGACCCACGTGGCTCGACGTAGTCAGGGCTTCTATGAACTACAAATGGCCCGTTTCCATGCGTCCCCTTGTCAAGACGATTGTGCGCGACAACATGGACTACTTCAATGAGGCGCAGGCAAAGCAGCTTCGCGGCAGCCGCAACATCGCGGACTGGAATCTTCTGATCAACTTGCTGATATCCTATGACTTGAAAAAGAACTCGGACCACAATTTTCACGCGTTCGACCTGTTCAAGTACATCATCCTTCCAAACGAGAACGAGTGGAACAACGACGTATTTGTGGCCCTGTACCAGCGCCTCCTCCAGAACAATTACAACCGGGCCCTCGTGTCCGCCAAGGTCGCGGAGGCCAAGACGTTTGTTGAGGATCAACAGCTGCCCCTGTACGCAAGGCTCCTGCGGTCCAGGCCGAGGAACACGATCTCGTCCTTTGGCCAAAATATCAACTATCCATTCATTCTGCAGGTCTTTACCAACAGGGACGAGTTTGAGAGGGAGCTGCGAGCGGCCGAGCTTATCGACTGCATGCCGGGCTTTGCGTGCCTTCAGGGCGCCGTGGAGGAGCCTGGAGAGAACAAGTATACCATCATCTACCCTGCGATGCAGCCGCTGGAGCTGCCGGCGAGCCAGGAGCTCCGGCTCAACGTTGTCTGGACCATGATTCGCGGCGTGCTGGCCATGCGCGCCAAGGCACTGCGCCATGGGCACCTGCGCCACTCTGTCATGGTGATGCCCATTGACGTCGAGGGAGGCGACACCCTATTTGTATCCGTCATCGGAAACCTTGGAAGCGTCCACCCGGTCATTCCCGGCGTGTCGGATGTGGTTCCTGTCCGGGCACCTACAACGGCGCTGGAGGCGGTGCAGGACATGCGGGACGCGGCGTCGGTGATTCTGCAGTACCTGCCCGACGAGCTGGCCGAGGCCGCTCCTGCGCTCAACACCGTCGTGTCCTCCACCAACCCATACAGCATTTTCGCAAACTTTAGCAGGGCTGTGGCGGTCGTCCTGGAGATGATGCGCAGCAAGGATGACGCCAATTTCGAACATCTTTCAAAGACGTTCAACCTGAACATCGCCGATCTTGCACGCCCCTCTGTCGCAAACGCGCTGTTTGTCCTGGGCGCGTTCTTGTCCAGTCCAAAGGTTCGCGTGGAATTCCTAAAGTCGGCCCTGGACTCTTCCGACCCGTCCACCGGAGGTGCAGTCGTCCGACAGCAGGTGGAGGAGATGATGAGGTCCATCGAGTTCGAGGAGGATGCAGTGCAAAAGGGGTCCAGGTACCCCTGTTTCAATATCGGGGAGGACGACGTGGTCACTGGAGACGACTACAATAGCATGACAGAGCGCAACATGATCTTTGTCGTGATGCCGGTGGGCTCCGAGATGCGAATGTATTGCATGGCCCTCACGGACGATGTGATTCGCATGGTGCGGGGGTCCGCCAGCAGGCACGGCGTCGTCACAATGTACGTGGCGACGCATATTGTCCACATCACCCTGGATGCGTTCAACGCAATCGTCCAGGCGGTGGAGGCGGCCGATCACGTTGTGAAGGTCACTCTCATGTCGGCCGGTGAATCCAACTACGACGTGATGTCCATCGAGTAAAGTCACAAAATGTTGGTGCATTTTGTGAGTGCAGATTACTTGGAGCGGCGCTTGAGGACGCGCTTGCAGGACGGATGCTTCTTTGCAACCTGGCGGTAGCTGACGGCGACGGCCTGGGCGCGGCTGGTGTACCTTCCCTTCTTGTACTCTTTGATGTTGGTGGAGATCTTTGACTTGAGATATGTCCTGCACTTGCCGCGCGTGCCCCTGGACTTTTTCGAGGCAGCACGTCGGGTTGCTGGCGAGCGCATCCTCGACTTGGTCTTCCTCGACCGGGTCTTCTTTGGTGATGTTTTCTTGGGTGCAGCCTTGCGCTTTTCGGCGGTGGACGTGGGTCTCCTGTACCTGGAGCCGGGGCTAACATTTTGCTTGGTGCGCTGAAGAATTTTGAGCAAATTTTGTCGGCGTGATGCCTTGACCTTGGCGGAGCTGACCATGTTTTATTTCGTCACCGAATATAATTCGGTCCGGGCCACCACTCGGGCACTTCCGGCGCCGTCCAGTGGTACGGCAGGATGCTGGTGTCGTACTTGACGGCAACCTTGCTGTCGGCAAAAAACGTCTGGAGAAAGGACGCCAGGTCTTTGTCGTTTACGCTCATACGGGGCACCTGCATTTGCATTGCCCAGCGGAGGATGTTGATGGAACGGGCAACCCGCTCGAGGGCGTCGCAGCTGTCCACGAGGTACGTGATGGATTTCACCCTGTGGACCGGGGTCATGAGGGGGACTCCAACGTCCATGCGGACGTCGTCGGGCACCCGACCCTTGATGCTTTGAATGTCGCCCAGAATCCAGTGCATTTACTGGCTCTTTTATTTGTCCTTAGACTCTGAAGTACTTTACCCCATCCTCCGACAATGAGGATGGGGTAAAGTGAATTGTGTGTGAGCTAAATAGTCAGTGAGGAGGACGGGCCAGACATCATCCTCGAAAGGATGACAAACTACAATATTTGGTTGGTTGAGGTATGTTGCTGTATGATGTCTTACCTTTGAAAAAATTACTCTACCGCGGTGCCCGAGCGTAAACCATCCTACTGGAGGAGGAGGGACTCTGTGCAATCGCCTGGAAATCACTCGACCGCGCGCGACGGGAGACGAAATCCTTATACGAGACACATCCACAAAAGCGTGCGCTGCGCTTCCACGGTCCCGGGCATCTGGAAAAATCCAGTAGAATTTGATTTTGATTTTATATGTTGCTGGAAAGGTGCCACACCGTCCATGTCGCCTGTCAACCATGGACACGGACACCTTCTGTTACACCTACAAGCTACAACTTTAGACCGATTTTTACACAAACTTTTCAATGATCTCCAAGGCCTCGTAGTAGGTGACGCCAAAGTGCTCCGACACGTACTGCAGGCTGTAGCAGTGCTCTGCCATGGTGATCTTAGCGTCCTCCGGCTCGACGCTGGGAAAGAGCACGCGGAGCGTAACGCCGAGGTACTCGTGACCGTTGGCGTAGCACAGCATGAGGAGACGGAAGATGTCGCTGGCCGGGAAGGACACGTGGGGCTGGATGCCAAAAAGGCGCTCCGTGTTGATGCTGTCAAAGCGCTTGCCAATCCAGAGCCCGTCCACACGGAAGTGCGCCCTGCCCATGTCGATAATGTAGACGTCCTCGCCGTCCACGATGATGTTGCCGGTGTGCAGGTCGTAGTGCGTAAAGTCAATCTCGTTGTACAGGAAGCTGCAGATGCTGAAGACGGAGAGCAGGACGCGCTTCATGCGCTCGCGCGTCATGGTTGGCAGGAGGTGGTGCAGCGTCTCTCCCGGCTTCTTCTCCATGACGACGAGGTTGGGATAGGGGCTCATCGCGCCAGAGTTGAAGGTGTTCCTCGTCGTGTCCAGGGACACGTCCGAGCGAATGGTATACACTCGAGGAAAGTGGTTGCGGACGGGCTCCAGCCTCGGAATCTGGAGAAGTTGCGAAAAGACAAACTCGACCATGAGCTCCAGAGCGTCCGTGAAGGTGCGCCGGACCTCCGAGCCCTTGACGATGAGCTGGCATTTCTCCTTGACCTCGGAGCCAACCGCGACCACCGAGGTGGACACGATGTCTCTCTTGCATGAGATGCCCTTGTTCATTCCGGTGAGGTTGACGAGGTAGGGCGTGGCGCCCAGCACGATGGGAAGAAACTCGGGCACGGTAAGCGCCACGTTGTGCAGCGCGTCCGGGCCGTCGATCGCGATGCTCAAGTTTTTGGACGCGTCGTGCACAGTGAACTGCTTGGTGGTGGTGACGTAGATCAGGTCCACTCCGTGGGCGGACATGACGGTGACGTCGGATGTGCTCTCCACGCATTTTTTGATCTGCTCGCGGTACGGGCCGTAGAAGCGCCCCCACAAGTGGTCAAAGTTGGTCACCATCGAGTGCGCAATGTCGGAAAGGTTGTAGTGGGGGCGGAGGCAGAACAGCGCATTGTTGCAGTAGGCGATGCAGCGCATCATCTCCTTTTTGTAATTCTTTTTGAACGCCTCGGACATGCCAAGATAGTATACGGCTCTGGGGCGGCCCCAGACCACGCTCAGGGAGTACAACATGCAGAACTTGATCGAGTTGAGCACGGGCATGTCCTGGTCCTCGTTCATGAGGCTCAGAGTCTTGTCGGAGAAGAGGCTGTGAAAGGACGTCTCCAGGCACTTGAGAAAGTGAAAGTCCTTCTTTTGGAGCGCGGGTGTAAGGTTGAAGAGATACTCTCTGAGGCTGTCGAGGTTGCGCGGCTCGATGCGGTGGAGGTAGTCCTTGAAGAGCTGCACGGTGGTGCCGCGGGTGTACCTGGACTCGACCAGAGTCTCCAGCACCTCGAAATACGGCTGGCGGACGTCGCGGTGGGGACAGAGGCTTTCCCGGATGGAGGGAGGCGTGTAGTCGCCGCGGCTGAGGCGCCCCTCGACCTGCTGGATGCTCAGTCCAGCCCTGTTCAGGAAATCGGAGCCGGGAAAGTCCAGGATGTCCACCTTGGCCGTGGCGTCGGGCGCGCGGGTAATCAGGAGGTCGCGCAGGTCGCCAAACTCGTAGCCCGACCACGAGCGGAGCGCGATCGCGAGCCATGCTGGTTCCAGCTCGGTAGCAAGCGCCTCCTCATAGGTGGGCACCCGCATCACCGCCTTGGACTCGGCGCCGTCCGAGGGAAAGAACACACGGAAAAAGTTCATTCGTTTGATTGTAGGATCACAAGAATGAAAATGGTAGGATCACTTTTACAGATCTCATGCTGAACAGACGTCGCAGTCCTCGATGGGCTCGCCCTTGCGGCGGCGCGCGCACGCCTTGGGCGACTCGTCCTCCAGGCCCCTGTATCGGGCCTGGATGCGCTTGATGGTGGAGTGGTCCAGCCCAAACTTGATCGGATCGGCGGCGGGCTGCGTGCGGAGGTAGTACATGCCCGTCTTGAGACCTGCCTTCCACCCCGCAAAGTGTGCGCTGGTGAGCTTGACGAAATCGGGCACCTTCATGAAGAGGTTCATGGACTGCGTCTGGTCGACCCATGGGCCCCTGGCGGCGGCCTGGCGGATGATGGCCGACTGCCTGATCTCGAACGCGGTCTTGTAGAGCTCGCGGATTTCGAGCGGGATGTCGGTGATGGCCTGGATGCTGCCGTTGAAGTAGAGGATGGTGTCGTACATGTCCTTGGACCACAGGCCGAGCTCCATGAGGTCGCGGACGAGGTGCTCGTTCACGACGACAAACTCGCCGGCCAGGGTTTTGCGGATGTAGATGTTGGAGGTGATTGGCTCGAACGACTCAGTGTTGCCGCAGATCTGGGCGGTGGACGCGGTGGGCATCAGCGCGGTGAGGAGGGAGTTGTGCAGGCCGTGCATGTCGATGCGCCTCCTCAGGGCCTGCCACTTGTCCGGCATCAGGGTGGACTCGACGCCCCAGAGGTCGTTCTGGAGCATGCCCCTGGCGGCCGGGGATCCGTCGTACGAGTCGTACGATCCCTCGACCTCGGCGATGCTGCAGCTCTCGTCCAGGGCAGCGTACTGGATGTGCTCCATGATGGCGCTGTTGACGCGGTTGGCGTCCTCGCTTTCGAACGGGAGGCGCATCTTGATGAAGACGTCCGCGAGGCCCTGGATGCCAATGCCGATGGGACGGTGGCGGCGGTTGCTCCTCTCGGTCTCCGGGATGGGGTAGTAGTTGAGGTCGACAATGTTGTTTAGGTTGCGGACGAGGTTGCGGACCACCTTCTGGAGGTGGTCGAAATCGAACGACCGGTCGGCGTTGACGAACTTGGGGAGGCAGATGCTTGCGAGGTTGCAGACGGCGGTCTCGCGCCTGGAGCTGAACTCGACAATTTCGTTGCAGAGGTTGGAGTTGCGGATGGTGCCCAAGTTGGACTGGTTGGATTTCCTATTGACGTGGTCCTTGTACGACATGTAGGGCATGCCGGTCTCGATCTGGGCCTCAAGGATGCGGTTCCACAGCTCGCGGGCGCGGACCTTGCGCATGTACTTGCCCTCGGCAATGTACCTGTTGTAGAGTGCGTCAAAGTCGTCGCCGTATGCGTCGACGAGGCCGGGCTGCTTGTCGGGGCACATGAGGTACCAGTCCTCGTCGGCCTCGACCCTGCGCATAAACTCGTCGGGAACCCAGAGGGCGAGGAAGAGGTCGCGGCAACGGAGGTTTTCGTCTCCGGTGGGCTTTCGGAGGTCGACAAAGTCAAAGACGTCGGCGTGCCAGGGCTCGAGGTAGACGGCAACGGATCCGAGGCGCTTTCCTCCCTGGTTGATGTAGCGGGCCGTGGCCTCGATGACCTTGCACATGGGAACGATACCATCGCTGAGGCCGTTGGTGCTGCGAATGAGCGATCCCTTGGCGCGGATGGGCGTGATGGACATTCCGATGCCTCCAGCATACTTGGAGATGTGGGCGACATTGGAGATCATGGAGAAGATGGACGAGATGTCGTCCTCCACGTTGGTGAGGAAGCAGCTGCTCATCTGCTGGCGCTTGGTGCCGGCGTTGAACAGGGTGGGGGTGGCATGCGTGTAGAACATCTGGGACAGGCCGGAGTAGGTCTCCAGCACGTTCTCCAAACTATCTTCGTAGTGCATGCTGCCGTGGATCTGGACGGCGACGCGCATCCACATGTACTGGGGCCTCTCAAGGATGACGACCTTCTTGCCTTCCTTGCGGTTGAAGAGGTAGCTTCTTTCCAGGGTGCGGTAGCCGAAAGAGTCAAAGAGGTAGTCGCGCTCGTGGTGGATGGCAGCGTCCAGCGCGTCCTTATTTGCCATCACGAAGTCGTGGTAGCGGTCGTCCAGCAGGCCCATGCAATGGAGGGTGTTAGTCACTTCGGAGAAGGAGGAGCTGGTCTGCTTGTGCAGGTTGGAGATGAGGACGCGGGAGGCGAGCCAGTTGAAATCGGGGTGCTTGTGGATCATGGAGGCGCAGGTGTCTGCAGAGAGGATGTCCAGCTGGGAGGTGGTGATACCGTCGTGCACGCCTCCGATGACGGCCTTGACCACGTCAATGACGTTGATCGCGGCGGAGAGGGGCGCGATGCGGATCGAGTCGCCGCAGTGGCCGTCCATGAGCTTGGACAGGCGTTCCGTGATCTTGTCAAAAGAAACCGCCTCGCGGTTTCCATTGCGCTTTACAACTTCCATTTCAGATGTTACTTGACTAATCTGAGATGGCAACGTGATTAAGCTCGCTTTTACCTGCGGGCGGCGGTGAAGGCAGGGGAGCGCATCCACTCGACCGTGGCGCGGATGCCCTTGTCCAGGGGGGTGAAGGAGAAGCCCTGCATGCACGGCAGGGACATGAGAAGGTTGTTCATGGCATACTTGCGCATCTGGCCGTTGGCCGAGGCCGCGCCAGAGAGGACGATGCCGTTGGCGGAGATGTTTGTCTCCTTCAAAATGGTCTCTGCGAGGTGCTTGATGGAGTGCTCCTCGGAGGGGGCGACGATGAGGGTGCGTGGGATGGGCTGCTCAGAGTGGAGGAGGCGGAGGATGACATTGGCCAGGTCGTCGATGAACATGAATTGGCGGAGGGGCTTTCCGTCGCCCTGGACAAACAGGGCCTGCTCGCTCTCCGAGGCGTAGATGTGGTGCGCCTTGAGGAGGAGGGCGGGGACGACGTGCGACGCCTCGGTGTTGAAATTGTCCTCGGGGCCATAGAGGTTGGTGGGTGCGAGGAAGTGGAACTTGGTATGGCACTTGTCCTGCTCCATGTACTTTGTGGCGAGGACCTGGGCGTAGCGCTTGGCCACGGCGTATCCGTAGTTGGACCAGTGGGGCGGGCCGCGGTGGAGGTCGCTCTCGTCGAAGCGGCTGAAGACGTCGGGGAAGATGCAGGTAGAAAGGATGATGAAGCAGGTGTCCACCTTGTGGCGGACGCAGGCCTCGATAACGTTGGTGTTGATGACACAGTTGGCGCGGTACATCTCTGCATTGCTGGAGAGGTTGTAGAACAGTCCACCGACGCGGGCGGCGAGGTGGACGACGGCGTTGGGCTGGTGGAGCTGGATGAGGGCGTCCACCTGGGCGGCGTCCTCCATATCGGCGTCCTTGCGGGTTGCAAAGACAAAGGTGGAGGATGCGTCAAACGCAGGGGCGAGGCGCTGGAGGGCCTTACCAGCAAGGCCGTTGCTTCCGGTCACAAGGATCTTCATTGTTGATTGTTGAAGAGAATATCATTTCATTTTAGATGGCCTCATGCAGACTTTTCGTTGAGCCACTGGGCGAGCGCCTCGGGCTCCATGTAGCCGTAGTTGGTGTCGATGCGCTTTCCGTTCTTGAAGAACATGAGGGTGGGCACTGCGTTGACCTCGGCGCGGATGGCGCCCATGTTGAAGGGGTCGAGCTCCTCGACGCGGACGGCGAGGAAGCGGATATGGGGCATCTGCTCCGACAGCTGGGCGAGCACGGGCTTCATGCGCTTGCAGGGCTGGCACCACGATGCGTGGATATCGAGCAGGACGTTCTGGTGGTTGAGCACGGCATCCACAAAGTCGGCCGATGAGGTGAGGTGCTGGATCATTTTGCTCTGCATGTCAACCTTTTAAAGTTTCCATATGCTGAATATGGAAAACTTAATTCTGCTCGTCCGAGAAGAACGCGACGCTCAAAAACATAATGTCGCTGGGCAGTGTGTCCAGGAAGGACGGGTCGACTACCTTGGAAAACTTGTCAAAGCCGACCTGGAAGACGCGGGTGCCCTCATCGCACGGGACGTGCTTGGGCTCGTCGAGACGGATGATCATAGCCTTGGACATATCGATCTGGTCCACGCAGCCCTTGAGGCCGAACGTGATTTTGGGAATTTCAAAAAAGATGTGTCCAAAATACTGGGTCGTCATTTTCTTTGTGTGAATGCGTCTTTAGAATTTGTTACTTTTTCTTGGCCGAGGATCCCTTGAACTTGAACTTTTCGAGCTTGGAGTCCATCTCGGTGGCGGGCCTGTACAGGCACTTGTCCTCGTCCTCGGGGGGTGCTGGAGTCTCCTCGTCGTCTGCGACGATGGGGATGTCCTCGTCCTCGTCCTCCTCCATGGACGAGGAATCGTCCAGCACGGTGGACGCCTCGGCGATTTGGATGATCTTTTTGACGGTGAGGGGGTCGATCTCAAAGTACTCCCGGTTGGCCCGGATGCGGTGCTGCTTGAAGAATTCGTGGATGAGGGTCTCCACCCTCTTGGGGTTGCGGACGCGGCCGCTGTAGTAGACTTGGAAGGGCTCGACACAGCTGGTGTTGTCGAGGGCCTTGAGGCGCTCCTCCATGGTTTTGAGCGTGTAGCCAATTTTGACGACGCCCTCCATCCTTGGGATGGTGAGGCAGTAAACATAGCCGATGGACATCTGCTTTGAGACAAGCAAGGGAGTTCTAAGATCGGGAATAATAATAAACATGTACGCAGTTACCAGCGCGAATGCAGTGTCCTCCCTGGGCACGCCGTACGCCCTGCAGAACGGCCTGAATGGCTACGGAGAGTGCGGACGCAAGATCCAGGCCATGTACGGCAAGCAGGCCATGCCCAACGTCCTCGCAAAGCCCCAGCTGTCGACTTGGTCGCCCAGCGACCCGGTGGAGCCGCCGGTGCAGCTCGGCGACCTGGACATTGCCGCCCAGGGAGCAGGCGTTCCCACCCCGAGGGCCGACCGCGACCCCTACCAGCTTGTGAACGAGCCGTTCGCTCCGGGCCGAATGATGGACCAGTCCTGCGGCATCTACAACTGCGGACCGGGCATGAAGGTCTACCGCTCGTATGAGAATTTCAACAAGTCGACAGAGGTGGCGGAGAGCAGCCGCACCATGCTGCTGTTCCTGTCCGTGGCCACGGTCGGTGCCATTTTTTACGCTCTGGCCCGGGCTTCATCACAATAAATGAACACATCATTTCCTTCGCCCCTGGTAGGAGGATTCGAAGTTTTGGAGGTTCCCAACGATCCGTACCACGGCTACGACAACGTCAGGAGCTGCAGCTGCGAGAATTGCTCGACGTCCGCCGCCAACCCGATGTTTTTTGAATATTTCGAGACCTCCTCTGGCAAGGCCGGTCGCTCCGACACGCTCGTCCTGATTTCCATTTTCGTGGTTGCGGCCGTCCTGTTCTGCATTATTACGAATGTCACTGCACCTAAATAAATGGTCAAGCAGTCTTCCACTGTCTCCAAAAGCAGGTACCCCGTGCGTTCCGAGGGGTTTGACTATGGCTGCTCCGCGCAGACCCAGGGGCCCACCCTCGGACTCGGCGGCTCCTTCCTCGTCTCCTACCCCTACATGCAGTACACAAACCCCAACAATAGCCGTTTCGCTCCCATGGACACGCTGACCTACCATGATAGGTCGGACGTGATGGAGGCCATGGCAGACTACGTCCTGGACACCATGGCCTACGAGTCGGCCGTGAACAGGAAGCTCCAGCAGGAGAGGGCAAACTACTACCAGGACGTCGCTGCCCTGGTCAACGAGTCGCCCAACCTCCAGCGCCTTTCGTCCGATTTTGAAAAGGTCAACCCTGTCGCGGAGAGCAAGCACCAGGACAAGGTGGTCTACACCGAGGTGAGCATGCCTCCCAAGGTCGTGCGCAAGGGCTCGCAGGACATTGTCATCCCCCAGACCCAGCAGGTTGTGAGGGACGTCGAGAACTTTGAGATGGACGACAAATCGTCCACCGCCCACAGCGATTTCGCCGTCTTTGGTTTCGCCGCCGCCGTCTGCATCGTGCTCGGCATCATCTACTACGCCTCGAAGGACTCCAAGACGTCGACAACCGGCTCGTTCGCATACTACTACTAAAGCGTAGCGTTTCTATGAGGTAAGAACATGGAAACACAAAACACGGAATACGAATTTCGATTTGGAACCATCTCGGACGGAAGTTTCTCGGCCTCCGTCTCGACAACGACGTACGCCCATCTATACAACCGCGCCAAGTCGCTGGGTGCGCGCTTCAGCGAGCCGACGACATACTCGGTAACGTATCACCCTCATGACCGCCGCGTGGTGGACGGAAAGCATCAGTGCAAGACCACCGTCGAAAGAAACGACTTTTACATGGGCTGCTTCCCATTGAGATATTGCAAGAGCATCGAAACGGACGTGCACGAGGATCCGCCTCCTGGAGGGACGCACCATACCAAGACGCGGACATCCGCTGTCCTTCTGGACACGATGAGGCTGGACTTCAGCGTTATCAACGACACCGTCTTCCAGGTGGAGCTCGAGATTTTGGACGGCAACAAGGACACCAAAGACGTCCAGCACGTGCTGCAGGAGCTCTGTCGGTGGGACTACATGCCGCGCCTCCCGATGTGCCCGTCGAGCCTTTCGGACCATGCGGCGATCGTTGCGCGGCACAATGAGTTTTTTGGATTCCGGAGCAGGCAACCGTGGTACCGCGTGGCCCGCGCCGTCGACATGCCCATCCCCCTTCCGTCGCTCAACTCGTGCTGTCTCACATTCAAATACGACGGCGTGCGCGGACTGCTGGGATGCGTTCATGGAAAAACATACTTTGTAAACCTCCAGGGGCTCGTCATTCTCGACATGCCCCTCGACCTGAACGGATACGTCCTGGACGTGGAGGCGTGGAACGGGCGCTTTGTCGTCCTGGACGTCCTGATTGCGGCGGGCGCGTCGCTCAGGGACCGGCCGTTCTCGGAGCGCATCAGCAAATTCAGGATGGAGCACGAGAGCCAGCACGTGGTGCGCATGCCGTACGTGATGGTGACCCAGGACAACCTGCGGGCAATGTGGTCGGCCGTGCTCAACACGCCCTCGCTCTACGATGGCCTCATGCTGCGACACCGCCTCGGCACGTACCGCGACGGGGAGGCGTTCAAGGTCAAGCCGCTCAACCGCATCACCGTGGACCTCGCTGTGCTGGAAGACGGACTGTACGGATGGAGCAAGAGCGAACGGCGTCTTCAAAAGTGGGCGTCGCTGGATGCAGTGGTCCAACGCGACGTCCTCGCCGTGGGATCTGGAGATATCTGGGAATTTCTGTTCTCGGGACCGGAACACCTCGAGGCGGTGCGGAGGCGGCCCGACCGGCGCGTTCCCAACACGATCGACACGATCGAGAGCGTGCTTGTGACGGCGCGCAACCCTCTAACTTTTGACATGCTGCTGGAGAAAGCGTCTTCGGGCATTGACTCGTAAAAAATTTCCTTCCTAAAAGAAAATGAGTTGCTGCAATCAAAATACTTACTTTGACCAGTACAAGGTGGCCGGTTCGAAGAAGGCCCTGTTCAACAACACTGCCTACTACAAGCAGATCCAGGCCTACACCAACCAGCCCCAGGTCGTCGAGAACTTCCAGATGGGCGCCCCCGCCGATCAGTTCTCCACCCAGGCTGCCTTCGCCACCCCTCCCAGGCAGCCCCAGGTCGTCGCCCTCGCCTCCGCCGCCGGCAAGTCGATCAACGCCCTCGCCCCCAACTACTTTGCCGGCCCCATCGGCGCCGCCGCCTTTGCCCAGGCCGCCCAGGGCCAGGTCGTCAAGTACGCCCAGGCCTACCCCTCCATTGACATGAACCCCGGCTCCAAGTCCATGATGTCCATCGGCGGCTACCAGCTCCAGGACTCGGCCTACTCCAACGACACCCAGGCCGTCTACGTCACCGGCTCGTGCACCATGTAAATATGTTTTGCATTTCAACTTGCATCAAGTTGAAATTTTACTTGCCCATGCAGTACTCGAGCACCGCCTCCTGGATGGCCGTGGTCAGCATCTTGTCGGTGCCGCCCCTGCAGTTGGAGATGGCCGCGCCCAGCACGGCGGCTGTGCAAATATTGTTTTGCGGGAGACGCATCATGCGCTTGAGAATGTCCTTGACGTCCTCCGTCGTCGTCTCGACCCTCTTCATGTAGGCCTCCAGCTCGTCCAGCCTGCAATCAACGTGGAGCCGACTAAAGATCTTTGAATTATACTTTTCAAAACCAGATTCCATTGGACTGTTTCTTCCTCCACTGAAATCTTTAGACACAATCATTGCTGGACCTGCACGAGGCTGCCCAGTGCATCCATGACGGTGCCCGGCACCTGCATGCTCAAGAGTTGTTCCATGATTCTGTCCGTGAGGTATACAATCTCGCGCGGCGTGGTGGACTTGACGACCTGCAGCACCAACTTTTTGAGTTCGTTCTGATCGGGCGTGAGGGCGTCGCCGGGGGCCGCGAGGATGCGCAGGGCCACTTTGGCCACGTTCTGCATGTCCGACACAATGCGCTCAAGAGTCTGCGCGTCCTGGATGTTTTGAGCGAGGCAGCTTTCCACATCCACATACGGATTCACGATGAGAAAGGAGCAGGCCGACCCGAGGCCTCCGAGGGCGAGGCTGAGTCCAGCATCTGTGTCGTAGAGGAGAATGTTGGATACCTGGATGTCATTGTGTACCAGGGCGTGCTGCTCAAGTCGGTGGAGTGCATGGTAGAGGTCGGAGAGAAAGGTCTCCCTCTGCTCCGATGTCAGGCGCGCGAGCCGAAGGTACTGCTGGAGGTCGGTGTTTGCCAGGGTGTACACGATGGCGAAAAGGTTGTAGGGGCCGATCTCGATCTCAAAGTGGTCTTGCATGCACACAAATTTTGTGTCGCAGTGCAGCGCATCAGTCGTCTCAACCTCCTTGATGTACTTTTGTTGGTCCGTAAACACCTTGACTGCAGCAACGTCGCCGGTGTTTATGTCCGTCGCCTTGAACACCGTGCTGGACTCTCCGCGTCCAATGGGGGCGCCCTGGATCCACCAGCGACGATCGCGCGTGGTAAAGCCCTCCTTCTCTACCACGGTCAGGAACTGCGACAGGGCCATGTCCTGCTGCAGCACCTCCTCGTCGTCGAGGACTGCATTGTCCAGCTCCCTCTCGAGTTCCGACAGGTCGACATAGGGTGCAATGCGGTAAATCATCTCCGCGGCGCCGCCCTTTTCATCCTCCACCGTATCAAACCCGAGACGGGCTGCGGCCTCGGCCAGCGGACCGTCCGGCTGCTGGAGCACGACAGCGTCCATGCCCGGCGTCTGTCGGAAAATGTCAAGAAGGTGATGAATCATTAGCATCGCCATGTCGAGCTCATCGTGGTACCACAGTCCTCCAGCACGCATGCGCGGCCTGCTGAGTACGGCGAGGTGTCGGTCCAGGACGACCGCCTTCATGAAGGCGATGGGCTCGTCCTCCCTGAACAGGATGGCAAAGAGCGACGTCTCGAGCGACCCCCTGCATTTTTCGATGGCGCTTTTGAGAAGCGACCAGGACAGGCCGTCCACCGCGTTTTGCATGGACTTGTCGCGACAGAGCACGGCAGCCACACGGTCCTCCGGGCGCCATTCCCTTTTGAGGGCGATCTCTCCGGTGCTGAGGATTTCCTGCAGCTCGTCCATCGGGACCGACTGAGGCGAGTATCCCTGAAGGAGGAAGAGGCCGACCTCCTGCTCTGCCACGGGATCGAGGTTGCGGTACGGAATCTGTCTCAGAAAGACGGTGCCGGATTCGTTCTCGATGACCGGGACCCAGCTCTCCCTGCGATTGACTTTCTTGAACTTGGCAAGACGGCGGTGCAGCTCGTCGATAGCCATGTTCTCAATAAACTCCCGGTCCAGGTGGCTCCACGTGGGCAGCATGGCCTTGCGCGCCGCGTACAGCTTGGCGTATGCATCAATGTAGACCTCGCGTGCGGCCTCAAAGTCCTCCATGTCCCGCGGCTCTTTGGAGGCGGCCTGAGAAAGCCGGTCCAGCGCGCTGTACACAATGTTCTGAAGCTCATCCAGTGACAGCATCTTCAATTTATTTTGGTGTCGTCGTCATCATCTTTTAAGAGGGATGACTCCAGTGCGTCTCTGTCGTCCACGAACGACCTCTCCTTGTCGTCGTCCTCGTCGTCCTCCTTGCGGTCGTCCCTGTCGTCCACGAACGACCTCTCTTTATCGTCGTCGTCCTTGCGCTCATCGTCGTCCTTCTCCGTGTCCGTGTCCGTGTCGTCGTCCGCATCCTTGGTGTTGAAGTTCATTGCGTAGGCCCTGCGATCGGACGGGGCCGAGTGGGCGCGGGAGAGGATGTCGAGGTTGAGCTTGCCCGTGGACGCAAAGTCGTCGGCCAGCTCTTTCAGCCTGCGCTGCAGCGGGGCGAGCTCATCGTCCTCCTTGCACTCGGGGCCGTCCTCAAACTCAAACTCCCGGATGTGGACAACGTTATTGGGGTTGAAGGCGGCGACGCGGTCGTTGTCGTCAATGATGAAGGTGTTTTCGGGCGTGATGCCGTCCAGTTTGTAGCGGTCCCACAGAAAGTCCAGCAGCTTGACGCTTCCTTTACGGTCCTTCTTGCACTTGTCGCAGTGGTAGGAGAAGAGGATGTAGTCCACCTTGCGGCCGGGCTTCTGCAGGAGGATCTTGTCCACGATGAAGAGGACGTAGTCCTTGGTGGCCGCGCTCCAGACGTTCACGTTGAACGTGTCAAACAGAAAGTCCAGAAACTTTTGCAGGCCGGGGCGCTCAAACACGAGGTAGTAGTCCTCCATGTTGTGAAATGGGAACTCGGTTGCGAGGTTGACGGTGGCCTCGTCCCACTTGATGTCGGTGATGGGCACCGCGCTGAGCAGCGTGTTGTCGAGGTCGAGAAACACGTTGGCTTTGGCCATGTTTATTCTTTGCCGGTGTGGGCCCACCTGTTAAGCGAGTCTGTTGATTTGTATTTCGGAGCACCAATAAAATGAGCGCCGTAATCGGTTCCTTCAGTGCGTTTGACATTGGCATCCTCGTGGGCATGCTGGGCATCTACGGCTTTATCGCCTATCTCTTCTTTTTCAAAAAGGCCCCCACCCTGGCCGACGTCCTCAAGGCCACGGACTTTGGCAAGGCGGACGAGTGCGGAAGCATCTTCTCGCAGTTTGCTGCGGCCGCGAACTCGTGCGGCGACCAGGCCACTGCCGCCTTCTGCAAGGCGTGCGCCTCGCCAACCCTCAGCCCCGGCGCTCGCGCCATGTGCTCCGACCCCTCCGCCGTCGCTCTGTGCCGCGCGCCCAACGCCTAAATAAACAATGATCAACTATTCCATGATTGTTGCGGCGGTTGGCTTTCTTGTCTACCTCGGCCTCACCGCGGCGCTGCTCGCGCAGCTGTGGTACCAGCACGTCTTCTACCGCGACGTCGAAAAGCAGAGCGACGCCACGCGCTACCTCTCCGTCTTCTACAAGACCGTTTTCATCATTGCGATCGTGATGGCCGTCCTGTCCGTCGGCGGCATCGTCTACGCGGCGGCGCGGTCCAAGACCATGTGATTTCCACCAACACAGAGTTGGAAATCTAATCGCGGAAGGAGAAGAGGGCGTCCAGCTGCAGAGCCGGATTGGGCGGGAGCGGAGGCAAAAAGTCCTGCTGGAGGGGCTCGAACAGCGTGCCGTCCGGAAGGTAGATGCGGAGGTAGAAGCTGTCGTTCAGCCTGGCCTTGATGGTCTGCGTCATGCCGCCGGCGTTGAGCTTGATGAAGGGCGTCTCTCCAGGGCGCGCAATGTCGCTGATGGGGCAGATGAAGATGGCGCTGGACGAGTTGGGGTTGTTCGAGTAGATGATGTTTCGTCCCACCTGCACAGAGTGAGTCACGGGCCTGAGCTCCACATACACGTACGGATAGAACGCAATCTGGCTGCCCGTGCGGAGGGGCACATTGGGCAGCACCAGGGTCGTGAGCGACACCTGCATGCACCGCGGCTCGGACTGCGACACGGTGGAGCCCGCGTACTGCAGAGGGTTGGAGCTCTCGGTCGGATTGCCCATGATCTCGTAGAATCTGGACGGCGTGTTGAGGTTGATGAGTGTTGTGTCCACCACACGGTTGAGCGTCGCCACGTTGGTGGCCCCATCGTAGGTCACAATCTCAAACACATACTCTGAAAACGTCATCTTGTTGGTCGACACGTCGGGGTAGGCCGCATCGGATGCATCCGGGTAGAGGTAGAGGAAGGATCCAGTCCATTGGTCGGTCGTGGATCCAGCAAACGCGTCGAGCGTGATGGACGTCGGCCCCACCAGGGCGCCGATGACGCCGCGGACGCTGGGGAGTGATTTGCGGATGCTGAAGGCGGTCGTCGTGGCGACGGGGAACGTGACGGACGTGAGAGGCTTTTCAATCTGCAGGGTGACGGTCTCTGTGAAGAAGCGCACGATTTTGGCAGCGTCAATCACTCCTGCAGGTGCGCCGTCGTTCATGAGGTAGAAGCCGACATAGTACGCGTTGGCCGTGACGGGTGTCTGCTCGTAGAGGCCGACGGACTTGATGTTGTAGTACAGGGGGTCAACCGTTCCGGTGACAGGATAGAAGGGGGAGAAATCGAAAAAGGTGACGGTATCGCCCGCGCTCACCTGACAGTTCCAAGGGTAGAGAAGCTGCACGAGGCCGGCGGACGTGTCCAGCGACGTGACGATGGAGCCGTTGGACAGGTCGGGGTTGACGGTGGTGTCCACCGCGTAGTAGCCTGTGAGATTGTTGTCGGGACCCAGGAGCGTTCCTACTGCGCCGATGCGCATTTCGGGCTCGACGTTGCTGGAGCCCGTGAGCGTGGTGGTGTAGTTGCTGATTGTGTTGACAGTAAACCGGTAGAGGGGAAAAGCGGGCAGGTAGGGATCTGTCAGGGCGCGGCCCTCCTCCGTGCCGGCCCCGCTGATGGCCACAAACTCGGCAGGCTGCGGATACTGGCTGCGCACCCTGTAGAGGCTGCTCAGTTCGAGATAGCGAAGGACCATGGTGGTTTATTTAAGCAAGGTCTCTTTATGACCCTCATTGGCGGCGCATGGTCAGGGTGTCCAGAGGCACGCCGTCGCTCTCGGCCATCTGGTTGTCAAAGATCTCCCTGCCGCGACGCATCTCCTCCACCATGTTCTTGATCTCCTCGCTCTTGTTGCCGCCGGTCGCCCTTGCGGCCGTGGCCTCGTGCTGGATCATGTCGCGCTCGCTGTGGATGGGCATGTCGGAGTACGTTGCCTCGGCCGGGATGGGTCCGCGCAGCTTCTTCCTGCTGGCCATCTCGTCCTTGTGCTCCAGCATGTTCTCCATCGTCTGGTTTTCGCGCATCCGGTGCGGGTCATGTTTCATGGACATCGAGAACTTCAGGCCGCCCTCGCCCTCCGCGTCCGCCGCCATCTGATCGGCGTCCTTGTTCACCATGTCCGGCACGCTGCGGCTGACCGTCATGCGCTCCGCGGGCGTGATGATGTCGTCCATATCAATCGCGGACGGGGCCTCCACGGGCGTCCGCTGCAGCTTTGGCGGCGCCTCGGCGACGGGCGCGGGCAGCTCGATGGGCGTCACCTTGGGCGCTACAGGAATTGCCGCTGCAGCAGGGGGAGGGGGCGGAGGGGGAGGTGGGGCGCGGCTCTCCAGCACGCGGTTGGTAAAGGAGGAAAACCAGATGTGGGCCTCCTCGCCTTCGAGCTTGGAGCTCACGCGTCCGTTGCGCACCATGAGGAAGCAGGGCACGGTCTTGATGTCGCTCTTGGAGTTGAGAAGCTTTGCACGGAGGGTGCGGTTGTCGATGCACAGCATGCGGATGCCGCTGATTTCGTTGCGCCTCAGAAAGTCGAGGATGGGGGCGCAGCTGGCGCTGTACTTGCTGTAGAGGAGGATGAGTTGCTCGTCCATTTTTTATCGTCGGAGAAGAGGTACTTTAAGCTGAGCAAATATTTGCAAAGCGTGCAATAAATGAGCTACCCTGCCGAATTTCCTCCCCAGCTCACCGTCTTTGCAAACCCCGAGTACGTCGGAGAGCGGCGCGCCTACAACATGCAGCGCATGGAGGCGTCGCTCCTGCCAACCGTGGCGTCCGGCTCCACAAAGCAGGCCTCCCTCGCCATCAACGCCTGCGACATTGATTCTCTGATCCTCAAGTTCAAGGCGTCGAAGGAGACGTACGAGTACGACAATATCAAGTTCACGGCCAACGTGCTGTACCAGGGCTACGACCTGGACCGCATCCTCTTCTCGCAGGTCACCGTCATGTTTATCAAGCAAAAGTGCGAGGAGTACCTGATCGGCGCCCACCCCGAGGGCAAGCGTGTGGTCATCTCGCCCAAGACCGTCCTGGCCGCTCTCAACTTTGTCTACCTCGAGTACCGCAAGCCCGTCGGCGACATTCGCGGCGGAGAGCAGGTCGTGGACTACTCCAAGCGTGACGACCTCCAAGCTATCATCAACCGCGCCATCTCCCTCATCGTGTCGGACGTCCAGAACGAGCTCGGCATCATTGCCAACAACCAGAAGATGAGCATCTGGTCCACCACCCTCGGCGACGCCAATCCCTGGGGCGTCACCTTTTTCGAGCAGTCCGTCATCAAGCTGAACGAGAAGCGCAACAACAACCTCCTGTTCAACATGCGCTACTAATTTCCAAACCCTCTTGCATTTGGAAATCATTCATGCTCCATAATTCGGTTGACCATGCGGTCGACATAGTACTGATCGCCCTGCCGGCGCGCTACGGCGTCGACGTACAGGGTGTAGTTCTGGGGCTCGTCCAGCACGTTGGCGTCGTGGATGGAGTGTCCGATGTAGGCCCAGTTGTAAAAGTCCACGATGCCCTCGAGGTTTGTGGACTGGAAGGAGAAGGATGCGGCCAGGCTGCCCGTCTCGTTGTTGCGGTACTTGACCTGGAGCTTGGTGATCAGCTCCGGGCTGAGGTCGAGACACGAAAAGATGATGGAGTCGATCTCCTGACACCCAGTAATCCAAACACTCATTTTGTGTTTGGATGGCTGAAACTTTAGATGGCGTCCGGCACAATGACTGCGTCGGGAGCGGCACACTGGACGATGGGGAGGGCAAAATCAAAGAGGGGGATGGGGAAGGCGACCTCCACAAAGGGGTTTGGCACGGACACCTTCTCGACAGCAAGGGCGTTGTCCTTATCGTCGACGGCAACGACGGTGACCTTGATGAGGGGCGTGGTGGGCGCCTGCGACCGGGTGAGCTGGAAGGACGAGGTGCCGCCGGCGGCGGCGTCCTTGCCAGACATGGAGGACAGGATGGGAGGGCTGAGGATGTTGACGCGGTAGGGCAACTGTTGCATGGGGCCCCACTTCAGGTCGACACGCAGTACGTCCTCGGAGAGGAGCACGCCATCAGCAGTGAGGTCAAAACGGAAGGCGGGCTGGAAGCCCTCGGATTTACGATTGCGAAGGGCGAGATAGAGCATCATCAGTGCTATAAGGATCAGCCAGGGCACCCACTGTGCAACGTAGGAACTGGAGGGCATTTTTTATTATGACACAAATTAGATTGCCTCGACAATCTGTTCCTTGCACTGGTCGATGATGCTGATGAACTCGTTGTACATCTGGGGCATGTATCTGAGGTGCATGCTGGACATGATGACCTCGCCGCTCTGGAAGACGAGGAAGGTGTGGAAGCGCTCCTTGTTCATCTCCTTCTTGCGGTCCTTGTCGTCGAGGAGGGAGAGGTACTTGGCGTAGGTGATCTGGCTCTCGGCCCACTCGCCGTCGACAAACTCGAGCTTCTTGAAGGTGAGGTCGGTGGGCTTCTTGAGGGGCATCTTGATGTTGACGCCGGTGTAGCCCATGGACGCCTCGAGGAGGGAGGTGTAGTCGGTATTGGCGTTAATGAACTGGTCGAGCTGCTCGCGCTTGACATTGAAGCCGAGGGAGAAGTCGATGTTGGTCATGACGGTGAAGAACACGGCGTAGAAGGACGACCCGGTCAGGGTAAAGACGGGGACGTCAGAGCGCAGCGCGGTGACGTGGTGGTAGAAGAATCGGACGGCCTGCTCGGCGTGCTCGTCCATCTTGCATCCGGTCATCTGGATCTTGCCGTTCTGGCTGATCTTGAAGTTGACCAGCTTGCCACAGACGTGCATGACCACGGTAAGGGAGTTGCGGAAGTAGCCCGAGTCGGCGCTCTTGGACGACTTGAGGATGGCGCCGCGGACGTGGGTGAGGTACTTGAGTGTGATGATGGAGCCGTGAGGCAGGTCGCGGTTGGGGTCCTCGGACGGGGCCTTCTTGCGGCGGCCACGCTTCTTGGGCTGGACGACATAGTCGGTGACGGGGAGGTGCTTGAACAGGTACTCGATGTCCGAGGTCATGTTCGTGGTGATGATGATGGTCTTGGTGGACACCTTGACATCATCGAAATTGATGCGGGGGATAATTACGTTGCTTGACATAAGGCTTGAATGTCTCTACTTAAAGGAACCAAACGTCTTTAGACCTCATTTATCGCTTTTATGTATTTCTTCATGGGACGTCATCATGCTGTTGACAAACCACCCGAGGGCGAGACATCGCAAAGCCTCCTTGTCGTCGTCGGTGTTTGAAAGATGTGTTTTTTGCTTTTTCATGAGCATGGCGACCATGCTGATGGCGAAGACGTCATCCGCGTCCAATGCGTTTGCGGAGGCGCGGTCGAGCAGGTCCTGCAGGAATGACTGTACGGACTGCATCTTTTGATTTGCGGCAGAGTTGGTTTAGACGCATTTTTTGCGGCTGAATAAAAGATGGCATTTCATTCCAAAATGAACATCGGCGACTGGCTGCGACTGATCATCGTCATCGCGGTTGTTGTCACATTGTTTTACTTTACGGGATCCGCCGCGGAGAACGCGCGCATGATGGCCGAGAGCGTCGCGGACAACAGGCAGGCCAACGCCGCCTACGAGTCCGCCCTGACTGGGCGCTGTCGCATCAGCGAGGACCGCCTCCGCGGCGTGTACAGGGCCCTCCTCCTCATCAACGTCATGTGCGTCATTGGATGCGTTGCTTGGGGCCTCACCTACGGCAAGGCCTGGTTTGAGGAGATCCAGAAGCGCGACGAGCCCAAGGCTGCACCTGGCGCTCAGACAAAGACTGAGCAAGTTCAGCAGGCGCCCGCCCCCGCGCCCGAGCCTGTGAAGTCAAGACAGCTGCCTCCTACCCCTCCCAAGAAGGCTCCCGTGCCTCCCAAGACGCTGACAGTCCGCGAGAATGTGGCAAGTATCATGGACAAGGCTGTTAGGGGCGAACCTCTCAATGCGGACCAGAGCAACCTTTTCAGAACCGCCTTCACCAACCCTAAGGTCCAGGACCAATTATCAATCATTGAAAAGAATGCACTGAGGGAATACATCGATACACACATCACAAACCAACCTTCTCCCGTGCCGATTAAAAAGTTTTACGCTCTTCCTAAAATGTTCCTTCTGCACCAGCAGTCACAGCTGAAGAAGGACAAGGCTCTCCTTCCCGAGGAGAGCGTTATCGGCCAGGATGCAATCTTAGTTGCCCTGGCCAGTGCCGATAGAGGTGCCGATGACGAATTCTTCGAAGCAATCCAGGAGAAGATCAACCCCATGTACGAAAAAGAAGCGTTCGAGGCAACCAAGGATTTGTTGCTGCGAAAATTTGACCCCGAGGCCATAAAATCATTTGCTCTCACAGGCGTCGTCCCTCCCGATCTATCCACGCCCACAACGCCCCGCGGAGGATACTCATCCCCTCAGCCGTCGATCATGGGCAACATCGGCGCCAAGGCGCCTTCCGTCAATCTCGACATGGTATCTGACTTTTTCCGCAATCGCCGAGGAGCCTAAAATTGTGTCTTCACAGCTTTCATTACGACACTGTAATGAAACACAATGAGCTTCATCCTGCCCGAGTCCGCCATCAGCGAGGACGTGGCAAGGCGCATCCCGAGGGAGCTGGTGGTGCGCAAGACCAGCGCCAAGCCCGCATTCCGCGGATTTGGCGGCGGCCCCGTGGAGGAGGTCGTTGCCTTTGAGCACGACCAGGGCCACTTTCTCATGCCCTTTGCATGGACGCTGGAGAACGTCCCCAGCACGGCCCGCAAAATGAGGGACGTGTGCAAGCCCATCTCCCTGGCATTCACCGGCACCCTCAGGAGCATCCAGACCGAGATCAAGCCGGAGGTGCTGCAGCACCTCAACTCAAAGGGCAGCGTCATCATCTCGCTCTACCCCGGCGCGGGCAAGACTGCATTCACCATCTACCTGAGCACGTTGATCAAGATGCAGACCCTCATCATTGCGCACCGCGTCATCCTCCTCAACCAGTTCAGGGACACCATCGCGCGCTTTGTTCCGGGAGCCAAGGTGCAGCTTCTGACAGCCAAGTCCACGCTCGACCCGGAGGCCGACTACTACATCATCAACGCGGAGAACGTGGAAAAAATGGGCTTTGTCTTTGACCGCGTCGGCCTCGTGGTGGTGGACGAGGTCCACTGCATCGCGACCAAGAGCCTGATAAAGAGCCTGCTGTACGTGTCGCCCAGGTACCTCATCGGCCTGTCCGCGACGCCGTACAGATCGGACGGCCTGGACAAGCTTCTCGACCTCTACTTTGGCAAACACAAGGTCGTGCGCGAGCTGAGCAGGGTACACACCTACGTCCAGCTCCAGACCGGCATGGAGCCCGAGGTGGAGTACACGGCGGACGGGTCGATCAACTGGAACTCTGTTCTGGCGTGGCAGGCAGGCACCGAGGGGCGCAACCGCCTCATCCTGGACATCATTCGGCGCCACACGGCGCGAAATTGGCTCGTGCTGTGCAAGCGCGTCGAGCAGGGCCGGTGGCTCGTGGACGCGCTGACCGAGCTGGGCGAGGACGTGACCTACCTGATGTCCGACAAGAACGACTACAACATTGAAAGTCGAATCGTAGTAGTAACGGTGCAGAAGTGCGGCGTCGGCTTCAGCCACGACAAGCTGGACGGCCTCATCATCGCGTCCGACGTGGAGGAGTATTTCATCCAGTACCTCGGGCGCGTCTTCCGCACGGAGGAGGGCGAGCCCCTTGTGTTTGACCTCATCGATAAGCACCCCAGCCTCGTGCGTCACGCAGCCACGCGCAAAAAGGTGGCCCAGGATGCAGGCGCCAAGGTCGTCAAGGCCCAGATGAAGGACTGGGTTGCTGGCAAGTTGTAAATACAAAATGATTTGACGAAATAAATGGATAACAAGCAGCTTGCTACCCTGTTTGGCGTGTTCTACGTTGTGGTGTCTGTCTTCCTCTGGAGCTGGCGCCCCGATGTCTGCACCATGGCGGACCCCACCGACCCCACCAAGAAGATTCTGTGCCCCTCCCGTTTTGTGGGCTGTGCCCTCCTCCTCTCCTCCGTCCTCCTCGCGTGCGTCCACCTCATCGTGAACGAGCGCCTGTTCGAGCAGTCTGCCTCGGTGCGCCTGGCCATGTCCGGCTACATGCGCTAACTTTTCGACCCTGAACTAAATGAGCACACAGATTGTCCTTGGCGACCGCATGGACCGGTACATGGACAAGATCGGCACCGGACTCAACATCTACGGCAAGTACAGCGCCGTGTCGGGCGCCGTCGTTGGCGTCGTGGTGGGCCTCGTCATGATGGCCATTGGCATCTTTTTTGTCCGCGACAAGCACACCGGCAAGGTCCTGGCCAAGGTCAAGGAGATGTTCTGCCCCGACGGCTACCATAGCCAGCGCTGCACCTACGTCGTGACCTACACGGTCGGCGCACAAAACCTGACCAGCACCTTCGAGGACAAGCCCAACAAGCACGCCGTCAACAGCAACGTCACTCTCTACTACGATCCGTCCAACCCTCTGGACGTCAACCACGACGCCTACGCCTGGCGCTGGATGGGGTGGTTCCTCATCCTGCTGGGCCTCGCCGTCCCCGCCATCAGCATTTGGCAGGCCATGAACGCTATGAAGTCCAGCGAGTTCGCCACGATCGTCGGTGCCCAGAAACTCGGCAACATCGTATTCTAATCAACTTTTTCAAGATATGTATAAAATGTCCTCCATCGATTACGAGCAGTCTGGCTACGTCTTTCTGGCTCTCACAGTCGTCTTCCTCATCGGCTTTGCTGCCGGCAAGCCCCAGATTGTCCGCACCGAGGAGACCAAGAACCTTGACATCAAGGATGCCAAGGTCAACGTTGGTGCCCTCTTCATGTGGTCTCCCTTCTTTGGCGCCCTCGGTGCCATGATCTACGCCATCATCAAGTACAAGATTATGAACATGAACTCGAACAAGATGGCCTTTGGCGGCTCCATGTACGCTTTCTAAATTTTTCAGGCGTCAATAAATGGGTGCATTTGAAAAGTTCTGGAGCAATTACGACACTGCAACATTTTTTGCAGTTCTTTTTGGTTTCATGGCATGGGCTTTGAGTCTGACACATATCATTAGCTGGAAGCCCAAGCTCGTCCGCACAGACGCAACCAAGGACCTTGATGAAAAGCAGGTTGGATACGACAGCATTGAAGTCAATTACGGCAAGGCCTTTGGCCTCTCGGTCTGCATTGGATTTGCTGTCTGGCTGGCGATTTTTGCATTTGGAAAATGGATGAAAAAGCAAAAGCATCTTCCCTCTGGTTATTACTAATTCAATTTCCAACCTTTCTCCAAGTTGGAAATTTTACATCAAACAAGGCTCGCGATGAGGGTGAGGTGCTGGTAGACAAAGTCATTGTCCAGGTCCTCCAGAAGCTTGACCACATCAAACTGCAGCGTCTCGGAAAACTGGATCAGACGCATGAGGGTCGAGGGCAGAGTCCTGGACGCGATGAGGTCACGGTTGGCAAAGCAGAAGGAGCGAAAGGCCTGGATGTGCATGTCCATCACGCGGTCATGCAGGAAGGTGACCGTCTCCAGGTGCCGTGCATACACGGTCAGGTCAGGGTTCCTCCTGCCCATGCGGTAGTACTTGTCCTCCGCCCCGCACACGAAATTAACAATCGCCTTGAACGTCACAACGTTGGAATTCATCTTTGTGACGTGGATGAAACTTTTAGGCTGCTCAAAAGTCCTCCACAATATCAAAGCTCTTGTTGGCGGCGAGGACGTGGGCCGACTGGTACTCGGTGGGCCTGGACTCGAAAAAGTTGGTCTTTTGCAGCATGCCGATGGTCTCCATAAAGGGGAAGGGGTTTTGCACATTGTATATCTTGGTATAGCCCAGAGCAGACAGGAGGCGGTCCGCCACGTACTGCAGGTACGTGGTCATGGACTCGCCGCTCATACCAATCAGACGCACAGGCAGGGCGTCGTTCATGAAGGTCTGGGCAATGTCCACGCCCTCCGTCACAATGGCGACCACGCGGTCCCTGGGCAGCTTGTGCTGGAGCAGCCTGTACAGCTGACAGGCAAAGTCGGTGTGCATTCCCTCGTCGCGGGCGATGAACTCGTTGCTCTTGACCAGGCCCTGCATGAAGAGGCGGCCGCCGCTCTTGTACTTTTTCAGCCAGAAGATGGCAGCAAAGGCGCCGCTGAAGAAGACACCTTCGATGACCGCAAAGGCGATGAGGCGCTGTGCGAACGAGGATTCGTGATCGTCAATCCACTTGAACGCCCAGTCGGACATGAGTTTGACCGAGGGCATCGTCTCTATGGCGTTGAATAGCCTGGCCTTCTCGGCCTGGTCCCTGACAATATTGTCCAGCATAAGGCTGTACGTCTCGCCGTGGATGGACTCCATGGCCATCTGGAAGGTGTAGGCCACCGTGGCCTCCATAATCTGCACGTCCTTCAGGAAGCGCTCCGAGATGTTAAAGTTGACGATGCCGTCCGATGCGGCGAAGAAGGCGAGGATGTGCTTGACAAAATGCTGCTCGCCCTCATTGAGCTCGAGAAAGTCGTCATAGTCCTTACTAAAGTCTATTTCTTGCGCCTTCCAAAACGAGGCCAGCTGGCGCTGGTAGCTGTCCCAGATGGTCTTGTACTGGATGGGGTAGATGGTGTACCGCTTGTTGGCGGGGTTGAGAATGGGCTCCATGGCTGCGTGTTTCTACCATTATGCGGACACCTGTTAGATAGAAAAATTTGGGGGTTAAACGACTCTGCAATAGAGTCAAATAACAGATGGAGAGGAGACAGATCCACACCTATATGACAAGCAATCCAAAGGCCGCCGTCCTGCAGTACATGCAGCATCACGGCCGGCCGTGGGCCACCGACTTTGTGGTTGCAATGTACGAGGAGGACGAGCTGAAGCGCGCGGCGCTGCTGCGTGCCGGCTGTGAAAAGTATCCGGACAAGTGGGAGTTTCCGTATTTTTTGTACGAGACGACGTACGACTTCCAGGCGCTCCTGAAGGCGTATACGACGGAGCCCATGCTGGACCACTTTGCCGAGATGTCGGTGTACAACTGGAAGCTCTACCGTGCGATGATGAAGATGGCGCCCGTCATTGGAAAGAAGGACCTTGCGGTGGAGAGCGCCATCCACCTGGCCACGGGTATCGACCTGCCCCAGCACGTGGCCGAGGAGGCCCTACTCTTCCTCCAGCAGGCGGGCGTCCCCTGGACTGCGCTGCAGTTTGACACATCGAACGTGCTGGCCAAGATTGACAAGGTGCTGTACATCAACATGGACAGCAGGCCCGACCGCAGGGTGCAGATGGAGAGGACTCTGAAGGAAATCGGCTTTCCAGCCGACAAGGTGGAGCGCGTCCCCGGTGTCGCCCACGAGATTGGCGGCGTTGGGTGCACGGCCGCCCACATCAACTGCCTCGAGCTTGCCCAGCAGCGCGGCTACAAGAACATTCTCGTCCTGGAGGACGACTTCCAGCCCGATGTCAGCAAGCGCATGTTCTGGGAGAAGCTTGGTAAACTGTTCAGCGAGAACATCAAGTACGACGTGGTCATGCTTGCCTACAACCACTTGAAGTCCGAGCCGCACAAGTGCCCCATGCTTCGACGCGCAAGGGAGGTTTCAACAAGCTCCGCCTACCTTCTCAACTGCGACTTCCTGCCGACCTTGCTCGACTGTCTCAAGTCGAACATTGAGCTTTTCAAGAAGACAAGGAGCTATGAGTATACCATTGACATCGCGTGGCAGACTCTGCAGAAGAGCAGCGAGTGGCTGATCTTCAAGAGGCGCCTCTCCACCCAGCGCGAGGGCTACTCCAACATCTTGAGGGCGTCCATTGATTACGGATGTTGAGCTTCCAAAGACAAGACTTTGGAAGGTCAGCGGCGGAGGAATACGCGTTTGCAAAGGGCTCCAGGAAGGACTTGACATTTATATTTGTGTCTCAGAACAAACGATGCACCCATTCATCACCACACTGGCTGCCATGGGCCTCCTGGACTACCTCTGGCTGGGCCACGTTCAGCGTCCCTGGGTCCTGAGAAAGATCGCCGAGCTCAACGACGGCCAGGACATCGACCACCAGGCCTGGACGTTCCTTGCCGTCTACCTCCTCATGGCGGGGTCGCTCTACTACTTTGTCCTGGCCGGAGCACGCTCCAAGTCCACAAAGCAGGTCATGCTGGAGGCGGCCCTCCTCGGCCTGGCCATCTACACCACCTTTGACTTTACGATGATCAACCTCACAAACAGGTGGACCATGCGCGACGCTCTTATGGACATTGCCTGGGGCACGACCATGTTTATGGCCACCGCGTTCGCGGTGCATCGCACCATGTAAAATTGAAACTTTTGGGAGAAATGTTGCGCTCATGCATGCACATACATGGACGCCGTGACCCTGACCGTCTCTCTCCGCTATTTTCTGCGCCATTTTGAGGACAGCATCGTTCTCAACTTTTGGCCCTGGACGCTCGGCCTCGTCGCGGGCCTCTTCTTCGGCGGCGTGTCTTACTTTTTGCTTGTCCTCATCCTCGACATCCAGGACCAGGTCACGTCTCTGCGCAGACAGGTGGATGGTATGTCAAGGTCGCCAGTCTGCAAAAAGGAGAAGGCAATTCAGCACGAAAAGGAGTTGTAAATTCCATATGCGCGATATGAAATTTAGGCGAGGTAGGCCCGTGTGCTGTGATTGATGTAGAGGCAGAGCGAGACGCCCACCAGAAGGATGACCATGACGGCGCACTCCATTTATTGCATGTAGGACGCCTCGATGATCATGGGGTCCGACTCCAGGGTGAGCCCCGTCAGGTCGAGAATGGGCATGACTTCCTGCTGCTGCTGCTGAACAGGAGCGGGAGCAGGGGGAGGGGGAGGCTGCATCGCATCGATGGTCTCGCGGAGGCACTTTTCGCCTTCGACGAGGACGCTGTAGCATTGCAGCGGGTCGGACGACTTGTCGCTGAGGCACTGGCGCCCCTCCTTGAGCAGGCGGATGCACTCGTCCATATTTTTTGCGGCAAAGTTTTCAGTGACGACGCAGCGGTTGACTGCTGTGCAGAATCCGTCGGGCGAGAGGAGCTGGTGGATGCGGGTCTTGAGAATGATTTGCTGATGCGAGAGGTAGAGGCACAGAGCGGCCACGGCAGCCATGATGACGACCACAACCTGAATTCCGTTCATTTATCTTCCTCGACATTTTCAACTCACACATACCCTTTGCGGCCGCCAGAGTTGAGGAGTTTTGTGCGCTCCGTGTCGGAGACGCGGCGCCGTCCTCCGTCGCGCTTGAGCGTGCGGGTGGGGTCGGCGTACGCCTCGGCGGGAAGCTGGAGCGCATGTGCGACCATCCTCCTTGTTTGGATGGACACGTGAAGGGCATAGAGGACAATCAATGACAGCAATGCCAGACCGACGTGGATGGGCTGCATGTTTATCTTTACGGCATCTTGGAGACGCACGCCTTGTTGAGCATAAGGTTGATCTTTTCGGCATCCGAGTACTTTTTGAGGTACGCGGGGTTGCAGGGGTAGGTGGTGGAGCAAGGTCCTTCGAAACAGACCGAGGGGAAGGGGCCCTGGTCCACAACGTAGACGGGCTCGTAGCAGTCCAGCCTGCGGCGGTAGCCCGCCTCGCGCTCCATGATGATGGGCTTGTCTCCAGCAGGGTTTCCGCGGAAGAAGCGGGTGTAGGGAAAGTGGTCCATGTCCGTCACCACGCTCTTGACCAGCTGCTTGCTGGGAAAGAACGGGAGCTGCTTGTTGATGAGCTCAATCTGGTAGCGGATGGCGTCGTGGTTGCGGGCGTTGATCACGTCCTCGTCCGATGCGCTGGACATGGAAGGGATGCGGTCATCATATCCGCGAGGAGCGGACGGCTCGGGGTACTGGTAATCCCTGGAGTCCAGCACGCTCTGGAGGGTGGCATACGAATGTCGTGCAGCCATTTTATTGTACCGGACAAAAACTGAAGTGCGGCATCGGGCTGTTCTGTCAAAGCAAGCAAAAAATAGCCAACCCTTATGAATCCGTCTTTGCCCATATTGTGGGCCACCTGCAATTCACAGTGAATGCGGTCGCCTCCGAGTTCAAGGTCGACCCCTCGGCGGTCGTCAAGCAGTTGATGGACCGTCTGTCCGCCACGTCCACTTCAACTCCTGCCCCCAGCAAGCCTGCCAAGGAGGGCAAACGCAAGGCATCCGTGGCGGTTGAGGAGGAGGAGGCTCCACCTCGGTGGCCGTACCTCGCGGGCTGTCAGCACATGTTTGACCGCTCGCCCAAGATCGGCGTTATCTGCGGTGCATCCAGGAAGGAGGGCAGCATCTACTGCTCACGCCATGTGAAGCTCACCCCCGACGGACAGATGGACAATACGCCTCCCTCCAGCCACCACCTCGCGTTTGTCAATCGGGCCATCGGCCAGCCCGTCCACGCCATCACGGGATTTGTTCTCGACAAGCTTGACAAGAAACTCGTCATCGGCCGGTACTTTCGCGACGAGAGCCGCGTCACCAACCGTGTCAAGCTGGACGACGAGGGCTACCACGCTCTGATCCCCGAGGATGCCGAGGAGATCGCATGGTGGAAGCTCAAGTGTCCACCGGGCCTTGTTCCCGAGCCAGATCCAGAGCCCGAGCCAGAGCTGGTCATGTCGCCCAGCAAGAGGGCCAAGAACACCAACAAGGAGCCGGAGCCCGTCATCGTGTTCTGCGATGGGGCCTGCCCGAACAATGGAGCGGGCGCCACAGTGGCCGGTGCCGGAGTCTGGTTTGGCGAGAACGATCCGCGCAACCTTGCAGAGAAGGTCCCTGGACAGCCCACCAACAACCGCGCCGAGATGTGGGCCGCAATCCGCGCGCTGGAGGTGCTCAAAGAAGAGCCATGGGTCCGCATCGTCACCGACAGTCAGCTCCTTGTGAACAGCATGACCGCGTGGCTCCCCAAGTGGATTGCAAAGGACTTCAAGGGCGTCTCCAACACAGACCTCATCCGCCGCCTCGTGGAGCTGACCAAGGACCGCAAAGTGGAGTGGCAGCACACCCCTGGACACGCCGGCGTTCTGGGCAACGAGCGCGCCGACCAGCTCGCCCGCTCCGCCTGCGAGGTGGCTCGCCCGGCCCAGGCCCCTGTCAGCTCTCAGAAGACAGCAACGACCAACGTCGCCGCCCTCAAGGAGCGCCTCAAGGTCCTCAACACAAAGGGAGGCACCAAGGCCAAGGCCAAGGTCGGCGCATCTGAGCCCACGCAGCCCGAGGAGCCCAAGACCAAGACCAAGATCGTGTTCACCGTCGACGACAGCGACGACGAAGAGTAAATCATTGCACAAAGTATCGGCTCAAAACTTGCAGAGGCACGTGGTGCAGAATTTGGTAGCAGGAGGACATGGGCAAAAGTTTTGGCGCGTAGCCATCGTGCAGGGCGTCCACCCAGTGCTTTACGGGGATTGCGAGGAACTCTGTCGCGCTGGGCGCGGCGTGGGGGTAGCGCTGCAAAAATTCGGGGGTGGCCTTGACTGTGACAAACGGCTCCTGTGCGCTGCAGGCCGACGCGTCGGCGCGCTGGAGAAGATGTGTTCCAAAGATGTTGTGGCTCATTTATAAATGGACATCATTGTCTTGATACTGGCCATTATCGGCCTGCTTGCCTTTGGCATTTACAAGGCCATGGAGTCGTACACCGACTTTTCTCCCCACCACACGTGGTTTGACTGCTCCCGCTACTGGGCCAGCAAGGGCGACAACGTCCTGAAGCGCTACATCAACTACATGATTCGTCAGAGCGGCGTGCGCACCCTGGAGGTTGATCACAAGACCGCCGAGCAGTGCAAGCAGCACTGGAGGGACGTCGCGCTCACGCAGAGCATGACGGACCAGGAGATGCAGCTCGGCATGGAGTAAAACTGACCGCTTACCATTTTGATGCCCAAAGTGGTAAACAGCAAATGTCCCTCTCCAGCATCGCCCCCTACGCACTCATCGCCCTCATCAACGTTCCTCTGGCCGCATTCTACGGAGCCGACCTGTACGCCATCGCCACCGGAAGCATGATGGTCACATGGTTTGTCCTGGGGGTCTGATCGTTCCCAGAGCAACGCTGGCCGGCTGCTCCACCACGACCACAACGACCGCCGGCGGAGAGTAGAGGACGGTTGCTATGGCAGTAAAGTCCACCAACATCATTAAACACGCTGTGATGCAGCTGGTGCTGAGAACGACGATGAGGATGACGTATGTGTAGTACATGGGGTTGGTGGGTGGTGTGCACGTCCGGGACCCGGCGCGTCAAAATTACTGGCAAGGATAAATAAAACAATGGTCTGCTCCACCGCACTCACTCTGGCCATGGGCCTCGTCGGAGCCAGCCTGGCCACGACCTTCAGCACGCGCGCCCTCGCCCTGAAAAGCGAGTTTGCGGCCTCGCTCAGCGAGGACCAGCTCAAGATCTACCGCGAGATTGTAAACCGCCGCATGTCGCTGTACCTCCAGGGCTTTGTCATTGGCATCCTGGCGGGCGTCATGTACCTCTCCACGCTGAAGGACGTCCGCCCCACCCCCATGGTCCTCGGCACCTTCACCGTCATTGTGCTGGGGTCCCAGTACCTTTACTACATCCTCATGCCCAAGTCCAAGTGGATGCTGGACAATGTCTCCACGCCCGAGCAGGCGCAGAAGTGGCTTGCAATCTACCGCTACATGTCCATGAGGTGGCACATGGGCCTCCTCCTGGGCCTCCTCGGCGCTGTCGCAGGATGCTACGGCTGCCTGAAACAATAAATGAACTACCTGCTCATCGTGAACGCCGGTGTGTTTCTCCTCCTGCTCTGGATCCTCCTCGTGCTCCAGGACATGCGCTTCTTCCTCATACCATCAACTCTGAAAAAGAGGAGCGGCGTGACCCCCATCAACGTCACCCTGCCCGGGGCCGTCAAGTCGTCCGGCGAGACAATCCCAACCGCCCACACTTACCGCATCCTCGTCCCCGAGTCGTTCGAGCACCAGCAGAACTCCATGTACGCGGACGCCGAGTACGAGTCCGCCCCCCAGACCGACCTGAACTTCAGCTCCAACGGCCGCGGCTGGACGGGCCAGGCCACGCCCCGCAACATCTCCGGCATTGACATTTCACAATTTTTGGGATAATTTCCACATTCATCTGCATCTGGAAATTTACTTAGTCCACATAGCGATACCTGCCGCGGACGGTGTCGAGGTAGACGCGCTGTCCACCGTGGCGGACGTACGCTCTGCCATTCTCGTTGTGGTAGACCTTTCGGCGGACGTACCCACATGCAATGGACAGCATGATGCGAGTGTTGTTGCAGTTGTTGCGAGGCATTTATCTTGAAGCGAGACGCAGAAGATCGGTGCGCAGCTGCAGGGCCTCGTGCAGGGGCACGACGCAGTAGGATGACCCGTCGCGCTCTGCAATTCTAAGACGGAGGCGGACGTTGGGGACGGGATCAGACTTTGTGGCGACCAGCTCGTTGTTGCTGTTCACTTCGAAAATGGATCCGTCATTGTAGAGGCGGGCCAGCTTGACATCGCCGGCCTGCCTGGACGCCGTGTCTTCGTGCAGGTGCAGTATTCTGGACTCGATGGGCTTGGTCTGCTCAACGGCAGCCATGGCAATGCGCCTCATCTCTGCGCGCACCGCGTCCGCCTCCTTCTCCGTGAGCTGCACGTACGAGTCCGCCGGGCTGCCAAACGGGTAGCGCATGGGAAAGCTGATCTTGCTCTTCATTGCATCGGTGAGTACGGGATATCCGCTCGTGAAGATGGACCGCTGCATATAGGCGTGGCCGCCCTTGGTATACTCCACAGTGCCGTCATTGAAGACATGGTAGATGGTGTTCTCGTTCGGGCTCTCCTTGGGGTCGACCGGGCCGTATCCAGGGTTGCGCTCATAATGCCGGTTGTGCATGCTGAGCGCCATGGTCTCGACCGCCTTGAGCATAGCGTCAATGTCGGGGCAGGAAGTAGTCATAGTTTTTTGTGCTTAAAGCAGAAAGGAACCGTTTGCAATCTCAGTTTTAAAGATGGCGTCCGCAGAGTTTCAGGACGACGTGAAAAAGTACCTTGAGGCCAAGGAGCTCCTGGCTGCGCTCGACAAGAAGGTGGCCAAGTACAGGGAGCGCATTATGAGCCACATGAAGATGCTCAAGACGCGCAAGGTCGAGGACCGCACCTTCAGCGCTACCCTGCGCGAGATGCGGAGCGAGCACATCTACCGGAAGGACGTGCCGGTGGAGATCTGGAGCAGGTTTGCCAAGCCCAGCACCATCGAGCAGCTCGTGGTGACAGACCGGACAAAGCCCAGGAGGTCCAGGTCGCCGGGGCGAAACTAACTAAAGACATTTTTTGAAAACCAAAACAATGTTTTGGTTTCTCATTGCCGCCATTTTCATTTCAGGGATGTGGCTCCTTTTTGTTCTACTTCTGACCAACACAGAGAGCATCGACATTTCCGCACCGCCGTCCAAGGTCAGGGTCATAGCAAGTTTGACCACCAGTCCACGGCGGCTCATGAAAATGCGCGACACGCTGCTGAGCATCGTCAACCAGTCCACGCCGCCCGACCTTGTTGTCCTCAACCTGCCGCTGGTGTTTGAGCGCACCAGGGAGGAGTACACAATTCCGGACTGGCTCACGAAGGACAAGTTCCCCACCGTCGTCGTCAACAGGGTAGAGATGGACCTTGGTCCCATCACAAAACTACTACCAACCCTCGAAGTCGTCAACCATTGCGTTGACTACATCTGGGTCGTGGACGATGACCAGCTCTACAATTCACAGCAGCTGGAGTACATGCTGGACTGTGCAACAACCAAGGAGGGTGTTCTGTGTCTCTCCGGACTGCAACGTCGCATGCTGGACGGCGTCGCCACCTTCCGGGAGATGGACCTACAGGAGGCCCGCGTAGATGTCTTTGAGGCATATGCCGGGGTGCTCCTGCCGCGCGAGGCCATCGGCCTTCCCACATTCAAGCCGTATGTGATGAAAGCCATTCAGGACCCGGACTGTTGCTTCAGCGACGATCTCATTACCTCGACCTATCTTGAGCGCCGAGGAGTCCTCGTCCAAAAAATTGGCTCCTCCGCCGTCAGCATCGACGAGCACTGGCGAAGCCGCAGAGTACTGCAGTACGGACGCCAGGCCGATGCCCTCAGCAGACAACAAGTCAGCACGGTGGACAGGTACAGCAAGGCCTATCCCAAACTTTTAGCGATGATGTAGACGCAGGCGTTTACCAGGGGGTAGTATCGACAGCGCCGTCGCAGCACGACGTGGTGGATGAAGAGTACAGGCCCCATCCAGGCAAGGAGGGGCAATGCAGTGTGCAGCATGGGTTGTTGCCGCTTAGATAGAATCTGTTTAAAGGGTTTTTCGTAAGGCACTAAAGAGTCACAAATGGCTTCAAGTTCATCCGATAGTGAAATCAAGTATGCCGTCCTCATGGAGACGAACGGCAAGGAGCTGGAGAGCTGGTACTACTTTATCAGGCACACCGGCAACGAGGCTGCCCTGCAGCACCTCTCCGATCAGCTCGACCTGGTCGAGTGGTACATCCTGGACGACCTGTCCACATTTGACATCGACCTGGACAACCTGGTCTCGGAGCGCACCGCCAAGGAGATGACCTACCTCTGCCTCAACGCCGTCAGCGGCCACCGCAAGTTTGACGGTAAGATGGAGATGATCGACTTTGGCTTCAAGCCCAAGGACTCCAACGACAAGAAGATTGTCCGCTGCTTCAAGAAGATCGGCATCGGCCGTCTCGACGACTACGTCGAGGACGAGGACTTCCCCGACATTGACATCGAGGAGGGATCGGACGACGGATCCGACTCCTCCGGCACCGAGTACGAGTACGGACTGTCCGACTCTGACGAGCTCGAGTCCTCCGAGGAGGAGATCGAGGAGGAGCGCCCCCGCCACGGCAAGAAGGGCACCTCCTCCTCCAACCCCTCCCAGTCCACCGTCGACAAGATCAAGGAGGAGATCAAGGCCAAGAAGGCCGCCAAGGAGGCTCTTGAGAAGGAGAAGGAGAAGGCCAAGCAGAAGGCCAAGGACGACGAGAAGAAGAAGAGGGACGACAAGAAGAAAAAGTAAAATACAAAGCATGAATTTCAACTGGACAATCTCGAGTTGAAATGCTACTTGAAAACACGTGCTGAGACATAATAAAAGAAATGCAGTATTTTGACGACGAAGAAACGTACGAGCAGCAGCCAAATGTGGTTGTTGATGACGCGCAGTTTATCGGACGGGTGTCGCCGGATGGCCGGTGGCGCATTGATGGTCCGAAGCTGGGCGCGGGCACCTCAGGTGCCGTGTTTGTCGGCTCCAACACAGCCACAAACGAGAAGGTGGCCATCAAACTGTTTTTCAATGAGGACTGGTTCGAGGATGAGCTCCGCATTGCAGAGTCCCTCAACTGCGCGCCCTTTGTGATGTGCGTGCTGGGCGAGTTTGAGATGGACGATGCCATTTTCATCGTCTATCGGAAGGCCGAGATGGACCTGCAACAGTACCTCGCCAAGCACGGCTTCGAGATAATCAAAGAAGGCGACAGAGTGTACACTGCAGTCGGCCCTGCAACGCAGAAGAATGTGGACAACATGACGGTTCCCGAGGAGGACCGTGTGAGCATCGTCAAGTCCCTGCTCAGCGCTCTGAACAATATGATTGGAGCGGGCATCGTCCACCGCGACATCAAAATTGCAAACGTCCTTGTCTACAAGGACAGGGCGACTGGCAAACTTTCCTTCGGTCTCGGAGACATGGGCACCGTCTGTGCGTACCAGAAAAGGTCGCCCCAGTTTCCAAACCTTCCTCTGTGCGACCTTCGGGAGCCCATCTCTGTCACCACCGGCACCTCCACCCCTGCGCACATGTACAAGCCCGACGGTGGAATTGCCGAGTACGCCCAGCCCAGCGACCAGAAGTGGGTGGATATTGTCGGCATAGCATCCTGTCTGATGTCGACCTTTATGGGAACCATTCCTGATCCCAGTGTCGTCCAGCCCCCCGTTGTCCTTCCCAGCATCCAGGTGCAGGAGGACCGCGTCATCCCTGGTGACAAACTTTTTGTGTACCTCACCGGAATGATGTTCTCGCCGACCTATGAGAAGGCACTGGAGTTCTTCCGCGCGTTCTTCCTCAACGTCTTCAATTTTTACGCACATGACGGCTCCCACTCGTCCCTTCATCCGCCTATCGTGTCGCGCTCAGTCAAGACATCGTCCACCAAGCGCGCTAAGAGGCCTGCTGTGAAAAAGACCAAGGCTAAGAAGGCCAAGTCCACCAAGGCCAAGAAGAAGTCCACCAAGACCAAGAAGGCCAAGTCCACCAAGGCGGTCAAGCGTCGTCGTTAAAGTAGTGACTGAGCACATTGTCCAGGACGTCCATCGGACACAGTTGGTGCTGCATGGTGGGCAGTACAATGTCCAGGTCGGGCTCATTGTCCATCATGTAGCCGTCCGGTAGCATGGTGAAGGTACGGGTCCACTCTGACATGACAGTGTGCAGCGGCGTCCCAAAGACCGTGATGGATGTCCTGGGCGCCGTCAACTCGTACCCCGGCGGAGCAGACCTGAACAGCGGCAGGTACATCACGCTCCTGAACGTCTGAGCATTGCAGTCGGACGGTAGGAGGTCTGTCTCCAGCTCGTTGAGTACCGAGTTTGCGTACTCGGTGAGGGCATGGTGGAGGTCCTCCTCCTTCTTGAAGTACAGCGGTATTACCGCCATGGTAGTGCTGCTGCTTTTCTCCATCATCATGACAGAGTCGTTGTACATGACGAGGTTGACGTCTCCCTGGGGGCCCAGAAAGTGGTGCAGGGGCAGCATGGTGTTGTACTTGCACAGCACGTTGTGGACGTAGAACGCGTCATGGTTTTCGTTGAAATGTTTCAGGATTTCCATATCGTTACCAGATAGGGAACTCAAACCTTAAGCCAGAACAGGGTCGTAAACGTCGTGCAGGAACTGGCCGTGCGACATGCCGACGATGGTCATCATGGACACCACGTTGCCCAGCCGGATGCGCCTCGGGTTGGTGAGGCGGATCGTGTGCTTCGCTGTGCTACCGCCCATTTGAGATGCGAGGATGCGGTCAAAGATGGTTTTCATTGCACCGTAGGGGACGTAGCACTCGCGTGCAAGGTTGAGCTTGACAAAGTGCTGGTGTCCAGCATGCCCTCCGTAGCCGGAGTCGTCGATGATGGAGGTGGGGCTGTTGGGCACCCAGTCTGCCAGGACGTTCATCAGAATGTTGGCGACGATGGCCGGGGACACGCTGGCGCACATTTGTGAGCCGTCGGGCAGGATGTAGTTGACGACAAAGGCGGGAGGCATGCTGCTGAACGGCGTGCTCATCAGGAGGTCGTCCTCGTCCACGTTTCTGCAGGGGTAGTCGTAGGACGTCTCCGTTGCAAGCGCCGAGAAGAGCCCATCGCTTTCCGCTGTGCTGTCAACGACGAGGGGCGTCATCAGCGCGTCCAGCCTCCTGTGGATGGACAGGTAGAGGGCCTGCGTCTCGCCCGTCTCCCTGTTTGGAGTGCCCCTGAGGTAGCTGAACACAAACGCCTGGACGTCCGGCAGCATCAGCACGGAGGTGGACCGGTTGGACGTAATGTCCAGCATAAGCTTGACACCCTTGATCAGCCACCTCCTGTAGTCCGGATACAACGACAGCGTTCCCGCATCGTTCTTGTCAAAGTCCAGAAAGGCAATGGGCAGCACCCAGTGCACAATGTCGGCCGTCTGCAGGCCGGGAACACTTGTGAGTCCGAGGATGTTGAGCACAGTCATCCAGCTCACAAAGGTCACATAGCAGTTCTCGGTGTTGACTGCATCCGACACAGCCGAGTTGAAAAGCGGCTCGAAATCGGCGCCGACAAGAAAGATGTCCTCCCTGTTCAAGCGACTCAGCTCATTGCTCATCTCCACATAGTATTGCATGGCGTAGAAAAAGTTGTTGAAGAGCTGCATTGGGAGAAGGAAGGGCTTGGCACAGCTCGCGGCGTAGTTGGGCTGCAGAATCGAAGGCACGGAGGACGCCCACTGACAGACCAGCACGGTGTCGATGCACGCCAGGAGGGGCTCGTCGTCGTATCTGTTGATGCGGTACACCTTGAAAGAATGAATCAGCGTTCGGAGGGTCATTGGGATGATGGTGACGCGCCCTCCAAAGAACAGAGTGGACACGACCAGGGCGAGCTGCTCCACTGCCGCAAAAATCTCGTCCTGGGTCAGCGTGTTGAGCACGCTGTGCACAGTGTCCAATGGTTTCCTCCACACCGTGAAGGACGCCCCGTCCTCCATGGTGAATGCCTGAAAGTACATTCTGTCATTGTAGCTGAACGCGAGGTTGAGCAGCATGCCCACGGACTGACTGGACATGAAATCCTCCACCGAGGATGCCCTGCGGACGACCACCATGGTTCCGTCCTCCGAACTGACAGCGTCCTGCGTCGTCTTGTTCGGGTCAAAGTCGGCAATGAGGGGCTGCAGCGGAAGCGGAAGCGGATCGGACGCAAAGCCGGGAAGAACCTGCATTTCGACGCGGTCAATCGCGTTGCGCATTGACTCTTTCTGTCTGTCGGTCAGAAACAGTCCTTCAACAACGGCACGCAGCACATGGATGTCGTCCGCCTTCAGAGGACCAAAGTAGGGCTGGCGCTGACTTGCGGCAAATAGGAGGCCGGCCTCGGATGCATCCATCATGCATCGCACCAGGACATTGATGCGGTACCGATTGTGCAGGACGGAGAGCAGCTTTTGCCGGTCCCGGTCTGCCATGTACGACATTTTGGATTCTATGGTGTTGTTCACAGTCTGAGCCTGGACGAGGCTGACCATCTCCTTCGCAAGGAGCCGGAGGGTGGCGGAGATGATTTCCAAAGGAGCTCTGGCGTACACAATATCCGCTATGCGTTTTTCAAACGGAGATAGAGGGGTGGCCATTTATTTTACTTTGAAAATGCGTTGCAGCTTTCGCAAGGTGCTTTAGCCTCTGCTTTGAAAATCATGACAATGACGACAATGATGGACATGCAGAGGGAGAAGACGACGAGCTCGGTCTGGCGCGCTGCGCCGACGGCTCCGCCGACCAGGAGGGGGACGGCCAGACAGGGGCATACCATTTATTAGAGGTCGTCAAAGTCGATCTCGTCTCCGGCGGCCGCCTCGGCAGACTCCTTGACCTGCTGGTCGATGGTGGTCACAAGATTCTCAATCATACCAAGGGACCGGAGCTGGCGCACCTCGTCGTCGGTGTACTTGAGCAGGACGTCGGCGCGGTCGGTCTGGAACTCTCGGATGCCGATGAGGACCCAGTCTCCGGCGCTGAGCCGCGTGCGGCGGTAGATGGAGCCGCGGATGGTGGCGAGGCGGGTTTGGCCGTCCATGGCCTTGGCCTCAATGCGGCCATCTCCGAGGATGCGGACGACCTGGGCGTAGTCGGCTCCCTCGCCCTTGGTGGGCAGCTCGCGACGCTCCTCGGTGCGGTGGCGGCCGTTGGCTCCGCTCTTGGATTTCTTTCCAGGCATGTTTGATAAGCAACAACTCTACGAAAATGTTTTTCGCTTTTACCAGTTTTTTTGTAAAACTGAAAACACGGCATACATCAGTGCCGCTTTTGTATACCATGACCGAAATCATCTTCAAGCTCAGTGGCTATACCCCACTGCCCTGGATGCCCATCGGCCTGCACGAGGGCCATGGGCATACAACAGTCGACCTGGACATTGTTGTCCTGGACATTACATTCGAGCTTCACAACTTTGACCTCGCCTGGTCCTACAACTACAACGACATGTACGACGACATGGATGGCGACGATGTCCAGCCTTTCGACGGCAAGCACAGCCTGCGCCTGCCGTCGAACATTCGCATCAAGGACAGCGCGTCCACCACGCTGCACGCGAGGGACGTCCCCGATGCCGTGCTGGAGGCCCTGAACGACAAGAGGAATCCTTGTGTCAACCAGACCTACATGCGCTTCTCCGAGGGGTACACGCGTATGTCGGACAATCTTGTCGCCCAGATCCAGGCCAAGCTCAGCCACTATTGCTGCTCCAGAAAGAAGAGGGCCATATGGCACGCCACCGCAAAGTAAAGATTTACTTGATTGCTTTTGAAAACATGATGCGCCTTCCGTTCACGCGTCCCCGCTCCACGTCCTCGTCGTCCGACATGTCGTGCATGGCCGCCTTGCGGAGGTCCTCCGTATTCAGTGCTGGATTGGCCGTGAACTTGCGGTCGAGAATCTCGGTGGGCAGCTCCTCGGTCTCGGTCTGGATGGCGTCCAGCTCCTTCCTGAAGGTCTCCATGAACTCCTGCAGCACGTCCATGGTGATGCGATTGTTCTGGTACAGGTTGGCCTGCATCTCCGCCTTGCGCGCCAGGATGGTGTAGCGCTTTGCCACCTCTCGGCAGTGCAGCGCCTTCTCTCCCCAGTTGAAGTACCTTTGGTATGCGGTGAGCGCGGTGGACAAAACACCCAACACGGCGACCGAGATCTGGATGGCAGAGTTTTCATAGCCCAGCTGGGCGATGGACGTGATGCCCGTCGCCGAGGCGATGAGGGTCAGAGGAGTGGACAGGATGTTGTTGTACTTTTGGTAGCGGTAGAACTGCTTCCAGTACGCGTTGCGGCGCATTTTGCAGTCCAGCACCCACAGCCACAGCTGGTCGGTGATGGTGTTCTCCGTTTTCTCGGCAAGCAGGGCGTTCAGCCTCTCAATCTCCAATTTGAGCTCCTCCATGGTGGGCACACACTCTGTCTCGGGCATGGTGGACGGGCTACAGGGCGGGGTTGGAATGTCGGACATCTTTAGCAAATGGCAGATTTTTACAGGTTGTATGCAGCTCGGTACTCGTCGACGCACTTGTCCTTGTACAGCTTTCGCAGCGCGGTGCGGTCCTCCTCCGAGTACGTGCTAAAGTACCTGGTGTAGCACGCCTGGATCTCGTCCTTGGGACAGAGCAGGAGCGTGGTGCCGCTCACGTGCGGCAGGTCGTAGTCCTCGTCGGGGAAGGAGATGGTCTCCACGGCGGCGTCCAGCGCGTTGCGGATGCCCCAGAAGACCACGAAGGACTTTTTGTCCAGGCCGCGACGTCCGCAGCGACCCGCCATCTGGAGGAGGTGCGAGACGGGCACATCGATAAGCTCGGGGCTGAAGACGACGACCGACCTCAGAGGGTAGTTGATGCCCATGGACATGGACTCGCTGGCAAAGATGGCTGCCAGCGACTTGTCCTTCATCATCTCCAGAATCTGGTACTGGATGAAGAACGGAAACTCCTTGAGGAGGGCGCAGATGCCAAAGTCCAGGCCTCTGCCGATAAAGTCGACAAACTTCCACATCTGGCGCTCGCTGAGGCCCTCGGCCTCGGCCATCTTGGTCATGACGCCCTTGAACTTGTCAATCTGCTCCGTCTTGCGTCCCTCGCGCATGTCGTTGAAGACGTGGTGCGTGTTGCTGCCGAAACGGAAGAAGCTGCCCTTTGTCTCGGGAACGTACGGCAGGGGCTCGGGAACGAGAGGGCGCAGGTCCAGGCTGGTATCGTAACACTTGAAGAGGTCGCAGAGGTCGACGAGCTCGACCGAGGGGACGTAGTCCTCGTCCGACCAGTCGACGCCCTCGACGTGGACTCCCTTGTTCCACTCGGGCAGTGGCACCGCGTAGGGCACCTCGTCGGCCTCCTCCACGATGGTATGGGAGGCGCGAATCTCGTCCTTGACCTTTTCCAGAACGCTCACGAGAAGTGTCTCGCGGTGCTGGAGGAGCTGCTCACAGACCTTCTGTGACTCCTTCGAAAGGGTGTTTGCGCCGGTCTTTTCGCGGAACTCGGACACGGCCTTGTTGTACTCCTCGATGAACGGATTGATGGATCGCGCAGCGCGGTGGTACCGGGCGTACTCCTTGGCCTCCTCCTGCTCGATGTGGGTGATGAGGTCGACGAACGCCTGGAAGGACATGTTCTGCATGCCAAAGAGCAGGGTGGGGAACATACCAAAGGCGCGCATGGTGAGGATGAGCTTGAACATGGCGGCCGGACTGTAGTTGGGCGCGGCCATCGTCCTGGACTTGAGTTTTTCCAGGGGGACAATTCCTTTTCCGTTGTGGATGTAGACGTGCTGGGGCACGGCGCGCTGCGAGTACGTGATTGGGATGACCTCTGCGATGCGGCACCGGTCCTGGAGGTAGCCAACAACGCGTGGGATGTCGTCGGGCGCGACGGTGGCCGAAAGGGCGACGACCTGGCGGTTGCACATGGCCATGAGGCTGTGCGTGGCCTCGATGCGCTTGGCGTCCGTGAAGGTGTCCTGGTTGAGGGAGTGGACCTCGTCAAAGATGCCAATCTCAAACTTTTCGCCGGTGTGGGTCAAAAAGTTGAGGAGGCACTCGGCCGTGCCGACGTAGATCCAGCTCTCGCGGTGGTGCTCGTTCATCTTGTCCGTGATGAGGGAGGCGGGGAAGCCCGTGTAGGTGGCCTGGATGTCCGCATATGTCTGCAGGGCGAGATGGAAGGTGGGCGCAACAAAGATGGCGCGGCGCACGTGGTTTCGGATCTCGTTAATTGCATACTTGACGAGATACGTCTTGCCTCCGGAGGTGGGGCCAAAGATCGCGACGGAGCGGCCGTGCAGGATGTGGTCGATGGCCTGCGCCTGCCACTCGTCGAGCCGGGGCCCGTCGTCCTTTTTCTTCCTCATGCGGCGCTCCTCCTCGCGCTTGCGCAGGAGGTTTTCGGCGATGATTGTCTCGGCCTTGCTGAGGCGGAGGTCTTTTGGGACCTTCTCCTTCTTGTCGGTGAGCTCCTTGATCTTGAGATACTTTTCGACGAGGCCGTCGTGGTCGCTTGCCTTGACCATGGTGGCAAACTTGCTGGGCACGCCGACGGCCTGGACGACGATGCCGGTGTAGGGCTGGTGCAGCTCCATGGAGGAGAGGAGGGGACTGTGGTTTGGTTTCATGGATGTGTTGGCCCTGTGCCCACGGCGGACGCTCCTCTATCAATTTTACACAGGCGAATCAGTCCCTTGCGGTCGGCGTCGTAGGCCGCGATCTCGTGGCTGAGGTCCTGCTGGAGGAGCTGGAACTCCTCGGCGGTCAAAGGCTCCCTCGTGTAGGGGTTTTCCTCCTTCATGAAAAGACACGCCTCAAAGTCGTAGGCGTCCACCCACATCTTGACTCCGTGACTGAGGACGATGCCGGGCGTGATGATGAAGCATCCCGTGAGGTTGTCCGTGTACCGTGCATCAACGTCCGCCTGGACGGCTCGCTCGTACACCGTGGCCCTGGCCTTGACAATCTCATAGCCTTCGGGGGACATGAGCCTGCTCAACTTTTGGCCCATTTCGGGCGTCCATGTGGCTGCCATGTAGTTGGTGAAGGCGGGTACCGTCTCCAGCATCGCAAACAGGGTGGTGCTGAAGGTGGTGTCGCTGGACATGTCGCAGCCCAGCAACGCCAGAGGCACGTACTTGATGAGGAAGCTGTAAAGGAGGTCGATGCGGCGGCTGAAGAGGAAGCAGCAGGTCTGCAGGGCGCTCTCGACGAACTTGCCATTGTGTTTCGACAGAAGGGTCTCGGCTCCTGGCACGGAATTGGACAGGTAGACAAACTTGACAATGTCCATGAGACAGACAACAAAAAGCTTGAGCTGGGCGAGTGGTAGCTTGCGGACCTGCCAGAGGTTGAGGTAGATGAGCATGCTGAGGCGGGTGCACAGGATGAGGCTCTGGGTGAGGGCTGACGCCTCCTGCTGGACGTCCCGCTTGTGTTGTCGATGGCATGATAGGATGAGCTGCATTAGGAAGGTGCCGTCAAACTTTTCAATTGCAGCAATGTTGTTTTTGAGCATGGCGGACTCGAAGAGCGCGTTGGCGAGTGCTGGACTGCACGTCCAGTGAGGATCCTGGATGACGGTCACCATCTCGGCGAGCAGGAGAGGCTCGACCAGATGCAGCTTTGCCATTCCTTCGAAAAAGTCGCTCAGGCTATACTCGTCCTCCAGCACGGACAACAACGATGAATGGACGCGCACCGTGTGGAGGACGCAGCGGAGGGCGAACAGCAGCTCCGCCTTGTTGCTGTGCATGATCTTGTTGCGATGCGAGCTGATGTTCATGAGGCTGTCCCGGACGGCCGCGGCGGACATTTCGAGGAGCCCAATTTCGAGGATGCGCCCCATGCTGGAGCGGTCGCTGTCGATGCTGCTGATGCGCAGCATGAGCTTGCACAGCTGGCTGTCGTATTGCTTCTGCAGCATGTTGAGCACCTCGAGAAGGGATGCTACGCAGAGGATTGCCTTGAGCACGGCCTCGTTGAGCTGTGGATCAAAGCGTGGTAGGGACGACACGATCAGGGCGGCGGGCTCCTGCGCTCCGACGAACTTGATATAGTTGACAGCCTCCAGCAACATCTTGCGGAGGTCGAGGTAGTGCACGCTGTAGTGCAGCGCGCCCTCGTCGTTGCCGTACATTTCCTGGATCAATAGATTTTTTGTTTGGCGCACCTTTCGGCGGTACGCACTCAATCCGTCACTCATGACTTTATAAAAGTTGATGCTGGTTTTATATTGTTCACTACAGGCTCTGCCGCAACACGGCCAGAGAATCGGCTGCCAAATGCGCGGGCCGTCGCTGGTCGCACGCAGAAATGACCTCATCCGCAATGTGCTGCGCCGCGCATCGCATTCTTGACAGATGGTGTCGTATCGATGCGCACCCTCCGAGCTCGTAATACTTGACAAATTTGTCCACGGTGCGCCTCAGGTGGATGGCGTGTGACATGACAAACATCCTGTCGCTGGGCGTGAAGGCCTCCAGCCCCTGAAGATGGGACGCCACTTGCATAAAATCTCGGACTGCCTTGGTAGTCTTTGTCAGAATGTCCACCCTGCTGTCCAGCAGCTCCCATGCGTCAACCAGGACATGAGCGTTCATGTACTCGTCGAAAAAAGCGTCCATGTTGTGGGTGTGTGATGGACCACAGGAGGCTTTCCGATCGTGTCAATTTTACACCAGCAATACAAAGGCAAAAACAGCGGCGATGACGGCCAGAAAGATGCAGAATCCAAGACAGAGCTCGGCCATCGTGGTGTCGCGAGGAGGGGGCTCGGCCGCAACGGGCAGGAGGGGTTGCAGTTCGCGCATTTTCATTTCAGCTTGAATGGAAATGCTCCTGTCAGTTTCACCATTCGTCCTTGGGCGGCAGCAGGAAGAGGTCGGGCGACCGATTGGCCATGTCCCGCGTCCACTGCAGGATCATGGCGATGGCGTCGCTTGCGGTCTGCGGGGGCTCCAACAGCGGATGCGGCAGAAATGTTCGGATGTAGGGGTTGGGCACCTTCTGGAGGACGGGCGGTGGGGTTGGTCGGCGCTCCAGCTCAACAACAAACACAGTCACCTGCCCAAACGACACGTGCGCATGCGATTGCTCGCGGGCCATGAGTTTTTTGTTGTACAAGGTATTTTTTACTCATCCGATGCCTGTGTGGCGTCGGGCTGCAGGATGCGCTCGATTTCTTTGACCAGTTTCAAAATGGTGAGCTCAGACAGGCTGACGATGCGCGTGAACTCCTTCATTGTAATGCGCTTGTTCTCCTTGGTGATATAGTAGTAGACAAGGCCCGCCGCCACGCTCTGTGGTTTGCTTCGGTTGACAATCGACGACCGATTGCGCACCAGGTCGTACAGAGCGTACACCTCGGTCTTGTGGTCCTTGGTCGCGTTCAGCTTGGTCATGATCTCGTCGATGATCTCCACGGGGGTGATGTAGGTGGCGCGGAACGCGCTGTGCTTGGGTGCGTGGAGGCTGACGTGCTTCATGCCCTTGAGCATCACCTTGCGGTCGAGATTAAAGACGGCGTTCAGGCTGTCCGAGGACTGCGGAGCGCCGCTGAGCTTGAACGCGTGGAAGATGCAACTGAAGATGATGCCCCTCCTGCTTTCTCCGCGATAGATCTTCGAGTCGGTCACCTGGATGTAAATGTCGTTGGCCATGTGCACGATGGAGGGAGAGAAGCCATAGGCCTCCACGTCCTTGAAGATCGACTTTTCGTCCACCTTGCGCGCCTGACATCGCGTCGGGTCTGCAATGTTCTTTCCGCCCTCGATGCCGCTCCATCGGTTGCCCTTGTTATCAATGATCTCGCGCCCGCACATTCGGCACATGAGGACACCCTGTTCCTCCACCGCATCGCTGCAAGGACATTGCATTTCCTCCTCTTCCGAGGACAGGGAGGACCCGTCACTGCTCGGTGCCGACGAGGCTGCATCCGTGCTCTGAATATGGTGATAAAGTTCGTCAAAGAGACTAAAATCCTCGTCCATTTATTGTTAGCGGGAGAAACTCTGTGTTTTTGTTCATTTTTAGACCTGACATTTTTTCCACTACCACGAGTTGGATCCCCCTATTTTGCCGTCATCTAAAAAGCAGGTGCGACTGTATCAAAGCATGAAAATCATTGCATGTGTTTACGCTGCTGGCGAGCCAGGCGTTGAGCTCGTGGCCAGCCTCCACCGCCAGATCCGCCCGCCCGAGGATGTCCTCGTGGCCATCCCAAACACCTCGAATGGGGAGGACCTCATCAAGTACAGCCGCGTGTCTCTGGTGGAGGCCACCGAACAGGCACCTCTTGTCGCCCTTCTCACACTTGCCCTCAACAGGTGGAGGACACTGTCGACCGCCGAGCGATATGATACGGCCTTCCTCTTCGCACACAATGTGGAGGTCCGCAAGGACGCGGTCGACTACCTTCGAAAGACGTATGTCCCTGGGCGCGTTGTGTGCTTTGCGTCCGAAAATCCGTACAGCATTGCTGGACAGAATGTTACCAGGCTCGACGCGACCGGCGTCCTCCTGGTTCCATGCCGCATCATGGAGAAGATTGACCAGGACTGGGCCGATCTGTCTTCCAAGCTCATTTCTCTCCCGGGATACAAGGGTGTTGGACTGGGCTGGTGGGCCGCGTCCAGGGGCGTCCAGGCTGGGTGCGTCGGCGCCGCCATCCGCTACGCGCGACCTCTCGAGGCATTTGACATGGCCAATGTGGATCTTGCCGGCGACCACATTACAAATTTTTGGTGCGCTGAATAAATGGCTTTCACCAGGAACGAAAAAATCGCTGCCATCGGCATTGCTATTGCGGTGGTGCTTGCACTTCTGTGGATGTACCACGGAAAGGAGGGCTACGGAACGCTGCCCCAGATGACCCTCAGCCGCATCGTCCCCTTCCCCACCATCAACCAGGACTACCTCACCTACAACCAGGGAGCGTCCACCAACTACGCCAATGAGGATGCCCAATACCAGCACCAGACTATTATGAACCTCGGCCCCTACCCCGCCCCTCCCAGCAACCCCAAGGACACTGCCATGAAGGACTACATTCAGGCCAACTACCTCCAGCAGCTCGTGCCCGAGGGCGGCCTCTACGGACCCGCCGACATGGGAGACGTCAACTACGCCTACTCTGCGTACACCCAATGAGTGCAAGTCAAATCAAATCATTTCCAACTCTCAGAGTTAGGAATGCAGACTATTGTTCGGTCTGAGAATGGTTGAGTGTTTCTTTGGGGGCTTGACGTTTGCGTTTTTGTGCATTCATTTTTCACCCTTAAAAGAAAAATGTCTCTTCGATTCTTCACCCCGTACACCAACATCCCCAACGAGGTCCGTAACTCGGCTACTGCCCTCAACAACATCAACATTCTCAACCAGCCCAACGACAACGACGTGCTCACCTACGAGCAGGCCGTCAACGGTATTGTCTGGCGTCCCGGAGGCTCCGGCGGCGGCGGTTCCGGCCCCACCGGCCCCGCTGGCCCCGCTGGCCCCACCGGTTCTCAGGGCCCCACCGGCTCCCAGGGACCTGCTGGCGCTCAGGGTCTTGACGGACCCACCGGCGCTCAGGGCCCCGCTGGTCCCGCTGGTGCTGATGGAGCTCAGGGTCCCACCGGAACCCAAGGACCCCAGGGTATCCAGGGCCCCGTCGGACCTCAGGGTGCCGAGGGTCCCACCGGCGCTGCCGGAGCTCAGGGTCCCCTGGGTCCCCAAGGTCCCCAGGGTCCCGTCGGACCCCAGGGTGCACAGGGCCCCACTGGTGCCGAAGGTGTTGCAGGACCCCAAGGACCTCAGGGTCCCGTCGGACCTCAGGGCCTCCAGGGCCCCACTGGTCATCAGGGCCTCCAAGGTCCCACCGGTGCTGAGGGACCTCAGGGTCTTCAGGGCCTTCAGGGCCCCACCGGAGCTCAGGGACCTCAGGGTCTCGATGGTATCCAGGGCCCCACCGGCTCTCAGGGACCTCAGGGTATTCAGGGCCCCACTGGTCTCGATGGCGATCGCTACCAAACGTCTTCGTTCACTCCTCTGACTATCTCCACTGGTTCACTCCTTCAGCTCTTTGTTGAGCCCGGTCTTGCTTACTCTGTGAATCAGACCATCCAGGTCTCCTACGCCCCCGACATTTATATGGAGGGACCCGTGGATTCTTACGACGCTTCCGGCGCCTTTGCTGGAAGGCTCCGTTTCACTCCTAATGTCGCTGTTGGAGCTGGAACTAATCTTACTCCTTGGACTGTCAACCTTGCTGGAGCCGTTGGTGCTGTCGGCCCCGCCGGACCTGCTGGCCCCACCGGCTCTGCTGGTCCCCAGGGTCCCGTCGGAGCCATCGGCCCCGCTGGCCCCACCGGCTCCCAGGGCATTCAGGGTATCCAGGGTCCCACCGGAACTCAGGGTCCTCAGGGTCCTCAGGGTCCCGATGGTCCTCAGGGTCCCGATGGTCCTCAAGGTCCTCAGGGCCCCACTGGAGCCCAGGGCCCCGCCGGCCCTCAGGGTTCTCAGGGCCCCGTCGGTCCTCAGGGTATCGAAGGCCCCACTGGTGCTGAAGGTCCTCAGGGTCCTCAGGGTTCTCAGGGTCCTCAGGGCCCCGCCGGACCTCAGGGTCTTCAGGGTCCCACTGGCTCCCAGGGTCCCACCGGCTCCCAGGGTATTCAGGGTCCTCTGGGCCCCCAGGGCCCCACCGGAGCTCAGGGTCCCACCGGTACCTCTGGTGCTCAAGGTGTGGTCGGACCCACCGGTGCTGCCGGCGACAAGTACAACACCACCTCCAATGATACGGAGCTTCTCTCGCTCGGCACCAAGAACTTCACCGTCCAGCCTGGCCTCTCGTACGTCCTCAACCAGATTGTCATTGCGACGGCAGTTGGATTCGCCAACACCTTCATGATTGGTCCCGTCACTGGCTACACCAGCAACATTCTTTCCATTGACGTCCAACAGATCTCTGGTGTTGTTACCAACTACAGTGACTGGGTCATCTCCCTGTCCGGCTACCAGGGCCCCACTGGTGCTCAGGGTCTCCAGGGCCCCACCGGCGCTCAGGGCATCCAGGGTCTCCAAGGCCCCACCGGTGCTAACGGTGCTGATGGTGCTCAGGGCCCCGCTGGCCCCCAGGGCCCCACCGGTTCTCAGGGCATCCAGGGTCCTCAGGGTCCCACCGGTTCTCAGGGTGTGATTGGTCCCACCGGTATTGCTGGAGACAAGTACTCTACCACCTCCAACACGACCAACGATATTCAACTTGGTCTCTTGACCTTCTACGTCGCCCCCGGCCTTTCCTACACCACCAACCAGGACATCATCGTCTCTGCCAGCCTCAACAGGTTTATGATTGGTAAGGTCACCAGCTACAATGCCGGAACTGGAGAGCTGTTGTTCACCTCCCTCCAGACGCAGGGCACCGGCAGCGGTATCAATAACTGGACAATCAACCTCTCCGGCTACCAGGGACCTACCGGCGCTCAGGGTCTTACTGGCGCTCAAGGTATTCAGGGCCCCACTGGTGCCCAAGGTTCTCAGGGTATCCAGGGCCCCACCGGTGCCCAGGGCAACCAAGGACCTCAGGGACCTCAGGGCGCTCAAGGACCTCAGGGACCTCAGGGACCCACTGGCGCTAACGGTGCTGATGGTGCTCAGGGTCTCCAGGGCCCCACTGGTGCACAGGGTATCCAGGGTATCCAAGGACCTACCGGCTCTCAGGGTTCTCAGGGTCCCACTGGACTTGCTGGTGACAAGTACTCCACCACCTCCAACACGACCAACGATATTCAACTTGGTCTCTTGACCTTCTATGTCCCCCTTGGCCTTTCTTACACCACCAACCAGGACATCATCGTCTCTGCCAGCCTCAACAGGTTTATGATTGGTAAGGTCACCAGCTACAATGCCGGAACTGGAGAGCTTCTGTTCACCTCCCTCCAGACGCAGGGCACCGGCACCGGTATCAGCTTCTGGACCATCAACCTGTCCGGCTACCAGGGCCCCACCGGCGCTCAGGGCATCCAAGGACCTACCGGCGCTGTCGGACCCCAGGGTTCTCAGGGTGTTGCTGGTCCCACCGGTGCCCAGGGTTCTCAGGGCATTGAGGGTCCCACCGGAGCCCAAGGCATCCAGGGTATTGCTGGTCCCACTGGCGCCCAGGGCATCCAGGGTGTTGAGGGCCCCACCGGTGCCCAGGGCATCCAGGGCGTTGCTGGTCCCACCGGCTCTCAGGGCATCCAGGGTATCCAGGGCCCCACCGGTGCTCAGGGCATCCAGGGCATCCAGGGACCCACTGGTTCTCAGGGTGTGATTGGTCCTACCGGTATTGCTGGAGACAAGTACTCCACCACCTCCAACACGCCCAACAATATCCAGCTTGGAATTCAAACATTCAGCGTTGCCCCTAATCTTTCCTATACCACCAACCAAGATATCATCGTCTCCTCAAGCCTCACCAACTATATGATTGGTAAGGTGTTCAGCTACAATGCTTCAATTGGCGAGCTCCTCTTCAACGCAACCCAGACGCAGGGCAGTGGAACCAATCTCTTCCCTTGGACCATCAACCTCTCGGGCTACCAGGGCCCCACCGGTGCCCAGGGCATCCAGGGCCCCACCGGTCTCCAGGGACCCCAGGGCATCCAGGGCGTCACTGGTGCACAGGGCATCCAGGGCCCCACTGGAGCTCAGGGCATCCAAGGAGTTGCAGGAGTCACCGGACCCACTGGAGCCCAAGGAGACCAGGGTATCCAGGGTATTCAGGGCCCCACTGGTGCCCAGGGTATCCAGGGTCTCATTGGCCCGACCGGCCCCGCCGGAAGCGGCGGCGGCACCGACCTTCCCACCGGCGCCTGGTACTCGGACTACCTGTACTGGGACGGTGTGAACGCGTGGGTCAACGGCGGTGGCGCCGGCGGCGTGGCAGGACCCAGAAAGATTCACATTGGTGAAAACGCTGGAGCCATTGGTCAAGCCGATGCCATTGCAATTGGTGACAACGCAGGATATCAAAGTCAGCAACAAGGAGCTGTTGCTATTGGCAGTTATGCAGGATATAATGATCAAAGAAACTCAGCAATTGCGATTGGTTACGGAGCTGGACGAGTCTCTCAAAAAGGCGATGCAGTAGCAATTGGTAATGGAGCTGGTACCACGCAACAAAAGGATTATGCAGTAGCAATTGGAAAACTTGCTGGAGCATCTACGCAAGGACTTTATTCAGTTGCTATCGGTCCTCTTGCTGGACAACTTCAAACTGCTGACAACTCCATCATTCTGAATGCTCAAAGTTTTGTTTCTCTTAACTCTGCTGCTTCAGGCTTCTACGTCAAGCCCATCAACAATGACGAGACGTCCGCCCTCACCCTCGGCTACGACACTACCAGCGGCCAGATCACCTACAGGACTGGCGGCGGCAGCGGCGGCGGCGGTGTCACCGGACCTACCGGCGCTGCTGGTGCCATCGGCCCCACCGGTGCCCAGGGTCTTCAGGGACCTACCGGCACTCAAGGCGCTATCGGCCCCACTGGTCTCGCTGGAGACAAGTACAACACCACCTCCAATGATACTGAGCTTCTCTCGCTCGGCACCAAGAACTTCACCGTCCAGCCCGGTCTGTCCTACGTCATCAACCAGATTGTCATTGCGACGGCAGTTGGATTCTCCAACACCTTCATGATTGGTCCCGTCACTGGTTATACCAGCAACATTCTTTCCATTGACGTCCAACAGATCTCTGGTGTTGTCACCAACTACAACGACTGGATCATCTCCCTCTCCGGCTACCAGGGACCCACCGGTGCCCAGGGTATCCAGGGACCCACCGGCGCCCAGGGCATCCAGGGCATCCAGGGTCCCACTGGCGCTGACGGTGCTCAGGGTCTCCAGGGTCCCACTGGTGCTCAGGGAATTCAGGGCATCCAGGGCCCCACTGGTGCTGACGGTGCTCAGGGTATCCAGGGCCCCACTGGCGCTGACGGTGCTCAGGGTCTTCAGGGCCCCACTGGCGCCCAGGGCATCCAGGGCCCTACTGGTCTTGAGGGACCTCAGGGTATCCAGGGCCCCACTGGCGCTCAGGGTATCCAGGGCCCCACCGGTCTTCAGGGTGTCATCGGACCCACCGGTATTGCTGGAGACAAGTACTCTGCTTCCACCACTACATCGCTCAACACCATCTCAACTGGTCTCAAGACTTTCAACATTCAGCCCGGTCTTTCCTTCACTACCAACCAGACGGTTATTGCTTCTAACAGCCTTAACAACTTCATGATTGGTGAAGTCTTTAGCTACAATGCTGGAACTGGAGAGCTCCTCGTCAATGTCAACCAGACCTCCGGATCAGGCTCGTCCTCGAGCTGGTCTATCAACCTCTCCGGATATCAGGGCCCCACCGGTGCCCAGGGCATCCAGGGACCCACCGGAGTCCAGGGACCTCAGGGTATCCAGGGCGAAGTCGGCCCCACCGGCGCCCAGGGCATTCAGGGCCCTACCGGCGCTCAGGGCATCCAGGGCATCCAGGGTCCCACTGGTGCTGATGGTGCTCAGGGCATCCAGGGTCCCACTGGTGCTCAAGGCATCCAGGGCATCCAGGGCCCCACTGGTGCTGACGGTGCTCAGGGCATCCAGGGTCCCACTGGTGCTCAGGGTATTCAGGGTATTCAGGGCCCCACCGGCGCTGATGGTGCTCAGGGCATCCAGGGTCCTACCGGTATCCAGGGCATCCAGGGCCCCACCGGCGCCCAGGGCATCCAGGGTATCCAGGGTCCCACCGGAGTCCAGGGTCCTCAGGGCATCCAGGGCCCCACCGGTGCTCAGGGCATCCAGGGCCCCACCGGTCTTCAGGGTGTCATCGGACCCACTGGTATTGCTGGAGACAAGTACAACACCACCTCCAATGATTCAGAGACCATCGTGACTGGCACCACTGTCACATTCAGCGTCGCTTCTGGCCTGTCGTACGTTCCCAACCAGGTCATCATTGCTTCTGTTGCCGGTGCCGTCCCTCCCGCATTCATGATTGGACCTGTCACTTTCTACGATTCCACCAACGGTACTCTGACAATGCTTTCCAACGAAGCCCAAGGTCAGGGTACGGGAGCCAGGACTCCTTGGATCATCTCCCTTTCCGGCTACCAGGGTCCTACCGGTGCTCAGGGTCTCCAGGGCCCCACCGGTGCCCAGGGCATCCAGGGCATCCAGGGTGTTACCGGTCCCACAGGCGCTCAGGGTATCCAGGGTATTCAGGGCCCCACAGGCGCTCAGGGTATCCAGGGTATTGAGGGTCCCACCGGTGCTCAGGGCATCCAGGGTCCCACCGGCGCTCAGGGCATCCAGGGCATCCAGGGCCCCACCGGTGCTCAGGGCATCCAGGGTCCCACTGGCGCTCAGGGACCTCAGGGTATTGAGGGTCCCACTGGTGCTCAGGGCATCCAGGGCCCCACCGGCGCCCAGGGTATTCAGGGTATCCAGGGTGTCACCGGCCCCACCGGCGCCCAGGGTCTTCAGGGTCTCCAGGGTCCCACTGGTCTCCAGGGTATCCAGGGTGTCACCGGCCCCACCGGCTCCCAGGGTATTCAGGGCCCCACTGGTGCTCAGGGTATCCAGGGCCCCACCGGCCTCGCGGGAGACAAGTACCGCACCGATGCCAACACAGTGTCTACTACCCTGCCCGTTGTCGGCACTCTGAACTTCTTCAACCTCACCGTCGGCCTGTCGTACACGCAAAACCAGATCGTCATGTGCTCTGCTCTGGGCAACCCCAATACCTACCTCATCGCAGAGGTTGATTCCTACAGCGGAAGCCAGATGACTGTCAATGTTCTCAACAATGTCGGTGCTACTGGCGTTCCTTTCACCACCTGGACTATCAATCTTTACGGCATTGAGGGACCTACCGGTCCTCAGGGCATCCAGGGCCCCACCGGTGCTCAGGGCATCCAGGGTATCCAGGGAGTCACCGGCCCCACCGGCGCTCAGGGCATTCAGGGCCCTACCGGAGTCCAGGGTCCTCAGGGTATCCAGGGAGTCACCGGCCCCACCGGCCCTCAGGGCATCCAGGGTATCCAGGGCCCCACTGGAGTTACTGGCCCCACCGGCCCTCAAGGAATCCAGGGTATTGTCGGCCCCACAGGTGCCCAGGGTATCCAGGGTATCCAGGGTGTCACCGGCCCCACTGGTCCTCAGGGTATTGTCGGACCCACCGGACTGCCCGGAGAGGCTGCTAACACTGGTGCCACCGGCCCCACCGGTGCTCAGGGTATCGTCGGCCCCACGGGTGCTCAGGGTATTCAGGGAGTCATCGGACCCACGGGTCTGGCTGGCGACAAGTACTCGACCACTTCGAATTCCAGCTTCTCCCTTCCTCAGAGCGGCCCAATTACTTTCACCGTTCCTGCCGGACTTTCATACACTCCCAATCAGATCATCGTCGCATCTGCCACGGCCTTCCCTAATCGCTACATCCTCGGTGAGGTCGATGGATATGCAGGAACTGCCCTTGACATCACCGTTCTCGAGTCTGTCGGTTCTGGAACTAATCTCACACCTTGGACCATCAACCTTGCTGGTGCCCAGGGCCCCACCGGTCCTCAGGGTACTCCCGGAACCGCTGCCAACACTGGCGCCACCGGCCCCACCGGAGCTCAGGGTCTTCAGGGTCTCCAGGGTATCCAAGGACCCACCGGCCCCACTGGTCCCCAGGGTATTCAGGGTATTCAAGGTCTGACTGGCGCTCAGGGTATCCAGGGTCCCACTGGAGCTCAGGGTATCGTTGGACCCACGGGTCCTGGCGGAGGCACTGCCCTTCCCGATGGTGCCTGGTACTCGGACTACGCCTTCTGGAACGGAACTGTCTGGACCAACGGAGGAGTCACCGGCAGCACGACCATCCACCTCGGCCAAAATGCCGGACTCACCAACCAGGGTGTTGATGCAGTTGCCATCGGATCGAATGCAGGCAGCTCTCAGCAGGGAGCATACTCTGTTGCCATCGGTCCCAATGCAGGTGCAAGCAGCCAGGCGGCCAACTCGATTGTGCTCAACGCAGCTGCAACCTCTCTGAACAACTCGTACTCTGGCTTCTACGTTGGACCGGTGCGCGCTGACAACCTGGTTCCTTCCGTGGTCACGGCCACCGGCGCCTTCCCTCCCACTGCCATGACCGCGAACACGACCGTTGTTTCGGCCCAGGCCTACGGCAATGGCACATACACTGCAAGCGCCAGTTCCATCAGTGGTTCGGATCAGCCTTACTACGCGTTTGACAACAGTACCGCAAATGCCTGGAATTCTAACGGTGGATACAGTGGCGGAGGTATCTACAATGGCAGCACTTCCACCACTGTTGTAGGCTACGGAAACGCTCTCGGTGAGTGGCTCCAACTTCAGTTCCCTTCGGCTGTTCGCGTCGAGTACTACAACATGTGGTGCGGAGGACTGGCCACCCTCTTCCCCAACACATGGGTGCTTGCCGGATCCAACGATGGTGCTATCTGGACGTTCGCTTCCAGCGTGTCTGGATTTACTTCTGCAACCATCAACTCATACAACAATTTCGTTGTCAGCACCCCCGGTGCCTACCAGTACTACCGCATCATCTTCCAGCAGATGGGAATTTTCAACGCCTCTGCTGCTGTGAATGAGCTGAACCTGTTTGGCCAATACACTTTTGCCAACCCTGCTCAGCCTTCGTACAACTCGACCCCTCAAGTCGTGATGTTCAACGACAACACCAAGGAGATCTACACCAACAGCGGAGCCGGCATCCCCATCGCGACCGGATCGTCCTACGGAAACTATCTGTTCTGGAACGGATCCTCCTGGTCTTCTGCCTCTGGCTCCGTCCACATCGGTGACTTTGCTGGCTCTGGACAGGCTGTGGACGCAGTTGCGATTGGAGCCCTCGCCGGCTATGCCGGTCAGCAGACCAACGCAATTGCCATTGGCCCCAGCGCTGGCCAGACCTCTCAGGGACAGTACTCCATTGCCATCGGAGCACAGGCAGGTGCAAGCAGCCAGGCGCCCAACTCCATTGTGCTCAACGCCCAGACGAATACCGCACTTGAAGCTCCCACGGGCGGCTTCTACGTCAAGCCCATCATCAACGACGAGACCACCATTCTCACCCTCGGCTACAACACCACCAGCGGCCAGATCACCTACAGGACCAACGGCAGCGTTACCGGCCCCACCGGCCCTGCTGGTGCTCAGGGTATCCAGGGTCCCATCGGACCTACCGGAAGCAGTGGTGCTTCATTGTCTTACGCTGCGCTTGCTATTGGAGATTCTTCCAGCCCAGGCTCATTGTATGTGAACGTCAATCTGACAGGCTATGTCCCCTGGGTCATTTCGTCATCCTCGAACAGTCCAATCTCTCTCAGCAACGGTGCACTGACTGGTGATGTCATCAATTTCAACCAGACAGGAACGTACAAGATTGAGGCAAATTTCATTTGGCCATTTGATAATGTCAATGCTGCTCTCATCACTTTCAGCTGTGACGCAAATCTGGTGCCTTTCGGAGGAGGCGCAGTGGTCTGCAAATCAACTTTTGCTCCTGCTTTCCAATCAGGAAGCCAGGGCATCAGAGTTGGAACCCTTTGCCACGTCGTCAACATCACTGCAGGAACACAACTGAGTATGAACGTTATGACATCTACAATTTACAATTCACAGATTTTCAACTACGCAAATGGCGCCTTCGCTCAGTCTTCTCTTGCTACGAATTGTCTAACAATCACAAAGATTGCCTAAATTTGTATATCTTTCTTTTTGCCATACTGTATCGAGTATGGCAAAGCAATCAGACCGCGCTGTGTTGGAAGAACGCAATCAATTCACCGTGCGCTTCCCACGCATGTTGCAACTGCAACCTCTCGTCCCGGTCCAGTGCACGAATGCGGTAGCATTCGTACGTCGGCTTCAGGTGGAGTGCATTCGTTGCTTTGGGCCGAAACACTTCGATGTGAAAACTTGCAGCCTCGCCCCACGGATGCTGCCTTGACATGTACTTGACAACGCGCCCTGCTGCGTGATGCAAAGCACTTGCAAGGGTCAGAAAAATACCGACGTCCTCCCACGTCGAGCCGTCCTCAATGTACAGGTACAGAGTCTGCAGCATCGTTTGTTCCTACAACTCTTCATTTAAACGTGTACTTCCACCACCAAAATGAAGACCTTTGTTGTTCACTACGCCCGCCTCGCCTACCGCAAGGCATTCCTCGTTAGTCAGTTCGCCCGCCTCGGCCTCGACGACGTCACCTACATCGAGCAGTACGACCGCGACACCCTCTCCGAGTCCGACATTGCCATGTTTCACCCCAAGCTCAGCAGGGCAAACATGGCCGTCACTCTGAGCCACCTCCAGTGCATTAAGGACATGCTGGCGTCCGGCGTCGACCACGCCCTCATCCTCGAGGACGATGCCGTGCTGCACCCCGACTTTAACGCCCGCCTCGACAAGTACATGAATGAGCTCCCTGACGACTGGGACGTTATGTTCATCGGCAATGGGTGCGGCCTCCACATCCCACGCGCCATCATCGAGGCAAACCCTGGTCAGACCGTCTTCCCCAAGGGCCACGACACCACCGTCGGCGCTGGATGCACCAGGTGCACCGACTCGTATGTCCTGCGAAGGAGGTGCGCCGAGCGCATCCTGGACTACGTCTCCAGTCTGCAGTCCAAGGTCGAGATGCCGGTGGACTGGTGGTACAATGACGTCCTGCGCGACATCGGCGCCAAGGTGTACTGGAGCGAGCCCACCATCGTCGAGCAGGCCACGCAGAACGGCATGTGGCCTACGAGCGTGCAGGTCTATCAGTAGAGGTGCGTGTGGTTGAGCCTCTCCGTCAGTAAGTTTTGTAAAAAGATTTTTGCAAATCTCAGGTGCTCCGCCTCGCCCAGCGTTGTGAGGCTGGTAAAGAGGCACTGCGCCACCAGCGACACCTCCGCCGGCTGCAGCACCCTTTCCTTGAGCATGGTGTCTCCCTGCTCGTTCACAAAGTTGAGCACCTCATTGATCAGGTTGTACAGGGCATGTCTGTCCATGGTGATGGACCGGATGTCCTGGATGCGGTTGCGGATGTTGGTCTCCGCGTCCATCGGCTGAATCTTCGTTGTGGCTGCTCCCATACCTTTTGTCATTAAAACCGAGCTTTAAAACTTCTTGAAGTAATATACAAGCATACAAGAAAATGTCCAAGCAGGTCCGATTTGTCCACCATGGAATCCCCAAGATGTTCCGTCTGCCCCTGCGCATGTACGCGCCCACCTCGTTCTACGGACTCCCCTACCAGCTCTCCGCCGACAGGACTTCCCTCGTCTACCGAAGCCGCCCCGGCTACGACTTTGAGCCCGAGATCGCCCAAATTGAGGGCGCCATCTATTCCGACGAAACTAAAATTGAAGGCTCGGGCCCAGATGCTCGCACATCCGTAAACGCATGACCACCACCGATTCCTTTCAGTCCAGGCCCGACTGGTTTGCCACCCTTGACGAGTGCCGCGAAGCGTGCAGGACCGAGGTCCAGACCAACCCCCGCTATCCTGCATTCAAGCAGACACACTTTACCGCGGGCGACCTGGAGCAGTTTGAGCTCTACCGCGACAAGACCAACGGCAGAACGGAGCGCCCCATTTTGGATCTGGCAAACAATGTGTTTGCCAGATTGGAGGCCGAGCAGGACACCCTGATTGGGGAGCACCTGGACTGGCCCAAGTACCACGCCCTCACCACGTCCTGTGTCGACAACACGTTCCGATACATCTTCCACAAGCTCAAAAAAGGATGCTTTGTCAAGATCAAGGACGGGCAGCTGCGTGTCTTCCTCCCCTTTTCCAACGCAGCTTTTGTGAACGAGTGGGGTGCAAGAATGATGCACGACCCGACCAAGCACCGCTCCATGCTGGACTTTTTGATGTCCATCACACGCGAGGCGGGATACACTGCCAGCGCAAACAAGGTCAACCTGGATACGTCCACCTGGTACGCCAACAACTGTCTTGTGCGTACCGAGTACCCCATCCAGGAGACTGACTCGGACCTGACCAACCTCCGGGACATGCTCCTCACGCTATGCAAGGAGCGTGCCGTGCCCGACCTGGAGTTCTTCATCAACAAGCGCGACTTTCCCCTCCTCAAGCTGGACGGCACAGAGCCCTACGACCACATCTGGGACGCGCCCACACCCCTGCTGTCGCATTGCTACGAAAAGTACGCCCCCGTCCTGTCGATGGTCACCTCGGACCACTTTGCGGACATACCCGTGCCCACGTGGGAGGACTGGCAGCGCGTCTCCTCCGAGCACGACGGACGCGTCTTTGAGAACGGAAGGCAGTACAAAGACGATTTCACGCGCCCCTGGGACGAGCGCATCCCGACCGCGGTCTGGAGGGGAGCGTCCACCGGCGCCGGCACAACCATCGAGTCAAACCCCAGGCTGTACCTGTCCTCTCTACCACGCGTCGTCGAGGACGGCCATACATTGCTGGACGCCGGTATCACAAAGTGGAACCTTCGCCCGCGCAAACGGGCTGGACAAAAGTATCTTACCACCATCCTTCCAAAGGAGCTGCCATTTGCCTCGGTGCCTCCTCTCACGCCGGAGCAGCAGGCGCGGTTCAAGTACATTGTGCACGTCGACGGGCACGTGTCCGCCTTTCGCCTCTCCTACGAACTCAAGAGTGGGTCGGTTCTGCTCCTTCAGGACAGCCCATGGAGGATGTGGTTTCGCAAGTTCTTGCAGCCGTACGTGCACTACGTGCCGGTCAAGGAGGACCTCAGCGACGTCCTGGACCAGATCCGCTGGTGCCGCGCGCACGACGACGAGTGCAGGGCCATTGCGCAGAATGCCCGCGAGTTCTACGACACCTACCTCGGCCGCGAGGCCGTGCTGGACTTTTGGCAGGTCCTTCTGGACAACCTGAAGGACGCGACCGGCATCTACATCTACAACCACCTGTCACCCAGGGACGCGCTTGCTGAGAAGGAGCTGTCCTTCATGCGCCAGGCTCTAAACGAGTATCCACGCCATGGTACAGAAGAGCGCGTCTACCGGCCCATTCCGCAGCTGGATCGCGGCAGCTACGGAGTCCTGCGAGGCGTGCAGTTCGCACTGAACCGGGCCATGCAGGACGATGCGATCGACTCTGTCCTGACCGTGGAATCCACGCCCACGATCTACGATGGCAAGCACGTGTCCATCCACAGAGCGCAAGGCCTGGGCTCGGACATGTTTCTGGTCAAAAAACTCAAGGCCGACGCAAAGTCGCGGGAGTTTTTGCACGACGCGTTTGTTGGTCTCCACATCAACCGCCTCCGCAGGGAGATCCCTAACTTTGCCTACACGTTCGGCGTGACGAGGGACGGACGGCTCCTCCGCGAGCACGTGCAGGGCCCCACTCTGGCCGAGTGGCTGCGCACGACGCCCTTCAACACCTCGACGTATGTGGCAGTCATTGTCCAGCTCCTTCTCGCACTCAAAGTCGCACAGGATCGCTGTGGATTCATCCACTACGATGCATTCCCCTGGAACGTTGTCATGATAAACAGGCCGTGTTCTGCAAGCTATCGTATCGGAACAAAGGTGTATCGTCTGTCATGCAAGTGGACAGCCGTCTTGATCGACTTTGGAAAGTCGCACGTGGTGTCGGACGATCGCGTCCATCATGGCGAGACAATTCTGTTCGACATGCCGGGGTTCCAGGACGTCTTGACTCTGGTGTTCACCTCCATGCACGAGGTGGTCCATGCTGGACGCATCAACCAGGACGCCCTGAACGATGTGTTTGCCATCCTCAACTTTTTTGCAGGGTCGGACGTCCGCAAAGATCCGTTCAACACTACAAAGGAGATGAAGGACTGGCTGCGCGCGACACGCAAGTTCAATAACGTCCTCCAGTGGGTGGACACGGCCACCGCCCAGCGCGACCCGCTCGACCTCGTGGACTTTTTGATGCGCCGCTTCCGTCTCGACGGCAAGCTGGACACTTCCTCCAGGCTGAAGCCACCATCGCTTATTGGCAACGAAATTCTCGTTTACGATCTGATCACGGGTGCTGATCCTGTGAGGTCCTGCACCGCGCTCATTGCATCCATCGACAGAATGGTGGACGAATCCGACCAGCACGACCAGCGTCTCACGCAGCTGTACACCAGGTATGTGGTCAATGACATCCTGGAAGACGTTCACCAGACAATCAGGAGCCTCTACCCGCAGATGCTAAACGCGGTAGCTCCAGCACTTCATAGGATGAAAAGCAAGTTGGAGACGCTGCCTCTGGCAGAGCGATGCTCCCTTGCGCTCAATCGCTACAAGTACCCCAGGACCCCCATTCGGACTCCTTTCGACGAGAACACGTTTTCCGATTTCGACGCCCTGTTCGCGAGCGCGAACGCGCTGCGCTTCTACGTGATGCCCGACTACCTCCAGGAGAAGGAGCTGCTGGAGCAGCTTTTGGTGGCTCGCGAGCTGTCGGCGGAGGACGATGCTTTCTACCGCAGGGAGGCGGCCAGCGTTCTATCCGCCAACTCGTTTGCCGTCCTGCACGAGCTGGCAGACAAGAATACGTTCGAGTACCTCGTGCACACGTCCACCCAGGCGGACATTGAGGCGTTCGGCCTCGGGTGGTACGCTTACTTTTTGAAAGAGATGTAAAAATGAACCCATCTAAGATGCTGCACCCATGGAGGAAGAAAGCGAATGTCCGGATATCTTGAACTGATTTGGGGCCCGATGTTCTGCGGAAAGACGTCGAGCCTCCTGCACAAACTGAGCCTCCATCACATGTGTGGAAAAAAGACGCTGTACGTGAACTCTGCGCTGGACACGCGCACCAATGCCGCGTTCAGCACGCACAATCCGCTCTTCAAACTTGACATTAGTTTTGACGCGGTCAAGGTCAGGAGCCTGCACGACCTCATGGAAAAGGACATCAAGTCGTACGACGTGATTGGCATTGACGAAAGCCAGTTCTTCCCCGACCTCGTCGGCTTTGTGTCGTGCCTTGTCAACACGATGAACAAGGTTGTGTACGTCGGCGGCCTTACGGGCAACGCCAGCATGGAGCTTTTTGGCCACATGCACCAGCTCATCCCCATGGCCAACAAGGTGACGACCCTGTCAGCGATCTGCGAGAGCTGCACCAAGCGGGGCGAAATGCGCGACGCCAACTTTACGCGCCGCCTCATGGCCACTCAGGACATCATTCAGGTGGGAGGGCACGACATGTACCTTCCTGTTTGCCGAGAGTGCTACTACAAATCCGATATGTAAAAGAGGATTGATTTTCAAACGGATGCGTTTGAAAATTTTCGTCCTCCGTGGAAAAGCGGGGGGTGCGGGCATGCCAAGTTTTTTTCTTCTTCGTCCGTGTAATAAATGCTTGATCAGATTGCAGTACCGGCTCTTGCGGCTGCCGCCGCCTATGCTCTGTACAAGAACGCCGCAAAGCAAGATGTCGTTGAGGAGTACATCCCCCAGGGCATGCTCCGCTCCGTTCAGCGCACCGTCGCTCCCATCGACAACCGCTGCATGGGCTACGCCATGGACGGCCACCGCGGCTACGCCTACATGGGCGCCGCCTACTCGAATTTCAAGTGCAGGAATGGCAGCGTCGTCAGCGGCTGCTCCATCCCTGCCAACGAGGGTTTTGGCCGCGAGCCCCGCCGCCAGAACTTTGCCAGGGACACCCGCTCTCCCCGTCGCGCCAACGAGGGCTACCAGTACGACGCTCGCCAGACTACCAAGTCCATCGACGTCCTCGAGAACCAGGACTTTGTCCGCGTCGAGAACTACAAGCTCTCCGACCCCGTCGACCGCTCCTCCCTCTACAACCGCCAGATTCAGCAGATCCCCTTTGCCCCCGCCTCCAAGACCGGCTACGGCCTCTACGCTGGCCAGGGTTCCTGCACCTCGTACCCCTCCTCCGCCGTCGTTGAGAACTTTGAGCAGATCGCCCCCAACACCTTCCGCGCTGCATCCGGCATGACCCCCCAGGTCGCCCTCGACAGGGCCCCCATGAACCAGATTGTCGGCTCGCGCGCCATGACCGCCACCGCCGCCGACGCCGCCAAGAACGAGGCCGTCGCCTCCCTGGCCTATTCCCCCGCCGTTCCCACCGAGCTTCCCATGCAGGGCGAGATCATCGCTGCTGACGGCCAAACTGTCGACAATGTCTACATGGTCGACCGCACCTTCCTCGGCGTCACCGCCGGCGGCCTCATCAACCGCAACACCTCCTGCCCCTTCCGCGGCGACCTCTACATCACCCCCTGCCCCGTTGGACGTATGGACCCCACCCAGTACTCTCAGCTCGACGGCCTCAAGACCGGCTACATCCAATTCCACCTCGCCGACGACTCTGCCATCGCCAAGCAAAATCTCGTCCAGAACATCCTCACCGCCGACCCCACCTGCACCCAAATGCCCACCGCCCCCGACGCCATCCGCACCTCGTTCGAGTCCGCCTCTGGCAAGGACGCCTACACCGGCATGTATTAAATATTTCATTGCTTATTGCTTCTTGCTATACGCAATGCTCTTTACCAACCTTGCGAATCAATGCATCCACCCTGCATGTGTAGGGCAAAGAAAGGTCCATCGGCACCAGCAGCCAGTCGCGTGCCAGCGTGGCGTACAGTGCGTGCTGATCCGGCCTCCTTACCATGCACTGCGAGTAAAGCTTGTGGTTGAGTACATAGTCCTTGGCGAGGTCGCCGCACAGATACACGGCCAGCTTGCTGAACTGGACCGCGTTCGTGTGGGGTGCCCACATGTGCGGCACGCGTCCTCTCAGAAAAGACTTCACCACGCGTTGCACATCCTCCCATCCCCTGCTCATCAGAATCTTGAGGTGGACACGGGCAAGGTCAATGTTCTGGATCAGCTCCTGGTCCGGATGCATGTACCAAGACGACGTATAAAGAAATCGGTTGACCAGGTCAATGTCGAGACGGTCCACAGGGCGCTTTTGGGCGGCCCTCTCCTTGGCCTCCATCACGCTCCACAGCGGGTACGGTGCGCTGCCCATCGTCCGGAGCACGTGCGTCTTGGCATAATTGAGATGATTCATCACGAGACGGATGCGCCGCCGCAAAGACTGGCTTCGGAGGTCCTGGTAGACTGCGTCGCACACCCTGCTCAGGCTGATCGCATCATAGTCTTCACAGTAGGATTCAATCAGCAAAAGCAGCTCGCCCGGAAGTGTCTGCAGCATGAGTTGATGACAAAAAAGGCTCGGCCCACAAAAGTCATTTTTTGCGTTTCCTAATCGTCCAAGATTATGAAACCGTCTACTTTTTCTCGCTGGTGATGCGCACCTTGTACTTGTGCTGGGGATCGCCGCGCATCGCGTGCATGAGGTCGTTGTAGGCGCGTTGGGCATCTGCGACGCCGTAATTGCGCAGAGTGTCGATGGCGGACTGGTCCTTCTCGGCCTTCTTTTTGCGAGCATAGACCTCCTTCTCCTGGGCCTCGATCTTCATGCCCTTGTACTTGAGGCCGGCCTGGTCCTTGGCCTCCATGAAGGCAAGAATCTCGTTTTCGAGCTGCGCCTTGCGGGTGTTGAGACGGCGGGTCTGCTCCCGAAGGCTCTTGAGCTCCTTCCGGATGCTTTCCATCTCGTTGACAACACCAATGATTGCAGATGTGCTCATTTTATTGGCACACATCCAGGTTTTTTAGATGTCCCAATAAAGCATGGCCAGTGAGCAGATTATGACCATCTACGGTTGGAACCCGGTGTGGAGGGCGTGCGCCGTCAAGGCGGACACCGAAGCGCTGATGCCCAGCTTCCTTTTCAAGCCCAACATTGCCCTGCTGGACCTCCTCCAGCAGTCCTCCGTGCCCAACCAGATCATTGAGATCGATGTGGCTGGAACCAACTCCCTCTACGATGGCATCCAGAAGGTTGTCATTGACAAGTCGAATGTCTTTGGAGGCGACCGCCCCAACTACTACGCGACCAAGCACATGTACATTGCCACCCTCATCAACCGCGACTGGTTCTCCTACCCTCCCGTGAACGGCGTCTTCCGCGTCCGCACCGGCGTGTTCGACTCGTACACTACCGACCCCGTCCCTGAGGAGCGCCTCGTACGCATCATCGACCCCAACGGTGGAGCAGTCGAAAATTTTCGTCGTGGCGACGGCCCTCTTGTCCTTAACACTGCGCCCTCCCTCGGCGCCGTCGCCAATGCAGCCTACGACGCTGCCGTCGCCAAGGCGGCCGCCATCGGAGCGCCCACAAGCTACGTCTACAACAACCCTCCCCGGGCAGAGCATTTCGTTTGCGACCGCTGCCCCAGCGCGGCCGGACCCTGCTCGCTCGGAGCCGGCAACGTTGCCTACAACCAGGATGCCACAATCGAAAGGTTTGAGACATCCTCATCACAGTCCAGCATGCGCGGCGGAAGGGCCTGCGGCATCGTCGCTGGACTCATGCTCCTTGGCTTCCTTTTCATGCTCCTCATGCGCAAGCCGAGCAGCTAACACCTTGTCAAGCACATTGGAGTTCAAAAATTGTTTCAGAGCGGAATTTCCAATCATCTTGCCTTCCTCAAGTTTGGACTTGAGACAGGCGATCGAAAACCATCCCACAGAATTGGCGTCGTTGCCCGCAGGGTCGGATGTCTGCACGACGCGGGGCACCGTCTCTGACATGGTATGGAAAAAGTAGTAGTGAGAACAGTTGCGAAGAAAGACGCGCTGCGTCAGCTCCTCTCGCGGCACGCTCACCCCGGTCTCCTCCATGAGCTCGCGCGCTGCCGTGGTCTGGATGTCCTCACCCACCTCCATGGACCCCTTTGCGGGGCCCCAGAACCGACCGCACGACTGGACAAGCAGAAGCTTGCCCTTGGCTGGATCGTACACGAAGACGCCGGCCTTTTTCTTGCGCGTCTTGCGCTCCAGCTCGGTCACCTCGGTTGGCACCCACTTGCGGGTGTACGGACTGATGGCTGCTCTGCAGCAGCCCTGTTGGCACATGGTTCGTAGCATTGCTTACGGTATCTGCATCTACATCCTTCCTCTTTAAGACAACTCATTTTACACAATGTGCCAAACCTTGAGCTCAGAAGTGCGGCCCACGCGCAGGGCGCGGCCGATCACCTGCGACTCGACATACTCGCTTGGCTTGTCAAACAAAATAACATCAGTCGTGTTCTGCAGGTTGAACCCGGCCGAGTCCACCACGCACGTCAGCAACAAAATGGACAAATTTCCGTCGCGGTAGTCCTGTAGCACGCGCTCCTTGTGTCCCCGGGTACCGCGCAGGTCGGCCCACTTGTAGTCCGTGCCCATGAAGGTCTGCAGCTGCTTGCCCGACTGTTCATAGTGGGCGTAGATGAGCACCTTGCGCGGACGCTCAGCCGACAGCAGGATCTTGTTGAGGACGTCCTCCAGGATGCTCAGCTTGCTCCTGGGACGCACGGACGTGTCGTTGATGGCCAGGGTGGACTCCGTCTCCAGGGCAGTCAGATTGTCACAGGTAATGTTGCTGCGACAGAGGGGGCATGCGGAAGCGAGGCCCAGCCATGCCGCAAAGCAGGACGCGCATCCAACCTGATGGCAGCACGACGTGATGGTGGGGGTCCGGACGGCGTCGGAGCAGATGACGCACTCGAGCTTGCTGACCGACTGCAGCCTGTCGCGCAGAGCGTCGAGGCGGCTGTCCTGCTCATCGCGCAGCTTGTCCTCAACCAGGTTCAAAAAGTGGCGCGAGCCCGCGCGCTTGATGCCGCAGTGCGACAGGAAACGTCCCACATTGCCGCTCTCGAGAACGGCGTACGCGCTGTCCGGGATGATACCCTTGAGGACCTTGGGACAGAGGTCGGTCGTCTCCAGGTAGCTGTGATGCGTGGCCGGCATGCAGAAGCTGCTGCGGACAAAGTTGTCCGGATTCTTCACAATGATGCGCCCGACCAGGTCGCTGTCGTTCGGCAGAATTTCTGCCAAATACTTTGGACGGGCGCGTCCGATGAGGTCGTACGGCGTGGCCGTCACGAGCCACATGAACTCGGCACACACGCTTCCAAAGCCCGCAATCTTCAGGGTCACCGGCTCATCAATCACAATGCGCCGGAACAGAGTGTTGGCGAACGCCGAGACCAGAATGTGGAGCATGTTGCTGGGGCACAGGATGATGCCATCTCCGGTCAGGCCGTCAACGTCGCGCCTGTTATGCACCACGCGGTGGGGCAGGGATGTCTTCTGGAGCTCCGACTCCCACTGCGCAACCAAGGACGCATTGGTCACAATCAGGGTGCCCGAGGCCGTATGCAGGGGGACGAGCTTGACACGGCGACACATCGGGGTGCCGGTCTCCACATTCCGGAACACCTCGTCCTCTGTTTCGGAGGAAGACCGCGCGATGAGGCCGAGGATGCTCAGCGTCTTTCCGTATCCTGCAAGGTCTGACAGGATGCCCACCTCGGTCTTGATGTACATAGTGTTGTTCAGCCATATCTGGCTGTTCTTTTCCAGCTGCTCCATCTGGTAGATGGAGGCCAGCTGATGACAGAATAGGCTGGTGCGCAAGGCCGGAGGCTGAGGCACGCAGGGATGCTCCATCGTGTGTTCAATTCTACTACTGAATAACACACGCTTAAACTCACTTTGCTTTTGTCGCTTTAAAATGTCGGCCCCTACTGCAACAATCTAATGCCTTCGATTACTGGATCCATAGATCCTCTCTCTTCCCCTATAGGCTCCACAGAGGAACACACGTGTCCCATCTGTTCCGACAGCATGCCGGACCACTCGTCCTATGAACTCGCATCTTGCAAGCACGTTTTCCACACCGAGTGCATTATGCAGTGGTTCCGGAGCGGCAACGGCAGCTGTCCCATGTGCCGCGACGAGCCACTGTCCCTCACACAACAGGTGCGCCGCGCCTACTCCTCCAAGCTTTCGACTTTTGAAACGTCAGCCTTTCGCCAGTACTGCAAAAAGCCAAAGGCCAACAAGATGGTCATGCGCATGTTCCAGCGCTACCTGACACTGGACAAACAGTGGAAGGAGCGCAAGAAGGCCTACAAAGAGTTCAATGCGCAGAATAAGGAGACCATCAAGATGTGGAGAAAGCTTCGCAACTCTGTCTGGAGCAGCCGCTGCCGTATGCGCAACGCCGTCGACGCACTCCGCCGTGTCCCCGTCGTGCCCTTCATTGTCCCCATCCATCGCAACCAGCGCAGGGCGCGCTCGTCCGCCCCTGCCCCCGCCGAGGCGGCATCATCCTCTGCTGTGGAGCCCGTCCTCCCATCCGTCCCAGACCTGCTCGAGGAGACGCTGGACGATGATGACACCTCCAGCGAAAATTCGGACGACAACACCAACAGTGTGCTGGCGGAGGAGAGCGACCTCTCCACATCGGAGGACGAGGAGGACGACAACTGATACGCTTTAAACACATACCAACCTTTGAAAAAACAATGACGACATATGCACCATTATACGGAAACATTCCTCCCATTTCAGTTATCGACACTGCTGGCAGCAGCGCGGACCAGACGGCCGACTGCGCCATCTGCACAGAGCCGATGACGGGCCACGACTGCCACAGCCTGGAGCCGTGCAACCACCGGTTTCATTCTGGATGCATCATCCAGTGGTTTCGCGACAAGAACTCCAGCTGCCCCCTGTGTCGACAGCGACACTTTTCCTTCCGCGCCAACATCCACAGCGGTGCATCTTTCGACCGGCTGAGCGGGTTTGAAAGAATTGCATTCCAAAAGTATGTAAAGTCCCCAAAGGCCAACAAAAAGGTGATCCGTCTGTTCCACAAGTACCTCAAAGCAATTGAGACCAGAAAGGCCTGGGCCAAGGAGGTCAAGGAGTTCAAGGCTGCACACAAGGACATTCTGGAGCAGTACCAAAAGCTGAGGAGCAAAGAGTGGGGCCTGGACTCCAAGGTCCGGCGCGCGGTGTACTCCCTCCACACTGTCCCCGTCGTGCCCTACGTTGTCCACATCCGGCGCAACGTGCCCGTCCCTCGCGACACCACCGTGCCCACCATGGAAGCCCCCGAGATGCCGGAGGAGGTAGACTACGACTCTGTCCACGAATCGGAGGACGAAAATGTATCGCTTGGCAGCACCTCCTCGGAGGATGATTTCTAATTTTCCAATTCATGAATTGGAAATTTACATGTACATGCCGGGCGGGGGAGGCGCGGCCTCCTTGGTGAGGGTCGCAGTCTCCTTGAGCTTCTTCACAGTGTTTTCGACATCCGTGCGGTTGATGACCTTCCGGGCCTCCTGGGGCTTGCCAAAGATGCGCTTGGAGTGCTGAACCTTGAGCAGGGTCAGAAAGTTCTCCACGCTGCCTCCCATGTCCTTAAAGCGGTCCTTGTTGTCCTTGATGAGCGCGGCAATCCAGTCGCGTGTGACCTCGTCCGCGGTGGACCACTTCATCTCCCTCACCTTCAGGAAGAACATGTCGGCGAGGTCGAGGTCGGTGTAGGGCTCGATCTTGTGGTACCACATGAAGCGCCTCCTGAGTCCGGCGTTCTGGCGGAAGAAGCACTCCTCCACCTCGGCCTCGTAGCCGCCGACGATGAGCATAAAGTCGTCCTTGTTCTCGCTCAGGAACTGGTTGATGGTGTCAATGGCCTCCTTGGCAAAGGAGTCGCGGCCCTCCTTGCTGCCGAACGAGTAGATCTCATCGATGAAGAGGACGCCTCCGAGCGACGTCTCCAGCACGAGGCTGGTCTTGATGGCGGTCTGGCCGAGGTACTGCCCCACCATGTCCGACCTTTGGGCCGTTATGAACTTGCCCTTGGAGCTGAGCACGCCAAGGTTGGAGAAGATGAGGCCGAGGATCTCGGCCACGGTGGTCTTGCCGGTGCCGGGGCCGCCGTAGATGCAGGTGTGGAGGTAGTCCTCCGAGTCCTTGTGCAGGTCCTGCATGTAGTACAGCACCTGCTGGGTCACGGTCTCCTTCAGGGAGCGAAGGCCGATCATGGCCTGTAGCTCCTCGAGGTAGGGGCGGATGCGGCGCAGCGCCTTCATGTTAATGTTGGCAAACTCACCCTTGTTCTTGGACAGCTCCACGAGGTCGTCGAGGGTGTTGATGGACCCCTCATAGTCCATCAGGCGGGGCTTCTTGCTCTTGCCTCCGCTCTCGGTGTCGGACGACGACGCGTCCGCAGGCGTAGGCAGTGCACGGGGAGGGCGCGGGAGGTCGGAGGACTCTCCGGGGTACAGGGCCTTGGCCTTGCGCTTTCTCACGCTGCGACGGAGGCTGGGCTGGGCCTCCGAGCAGCATCCCGATGCCAGTTGATGTGCGGTGTTCATATGCTCTCTTGTTTCTTTCCTATCGAACCAATAGATAGGAAAGTCACTTTTACTCGTGCACTCTTCAGAATGCTGAACCCACGCGTCCAGCCTGCTGGCTGCTGAGACGGTTCATGTTGACCGTGTGCTCGGCGCGGGGGGTGTAGGCCTGGACCATGGCGGACTTGACCTCGGGGCGGGCGTTGACGCTGAACTTGTACTTGGGGTCGACATTGATGGAGGACTTGTCCATGTCCCTCGTGACGTCGGAGACGCGGTTGGTCTGCATGCTGGCGACGGGCGCCTTCAGCTCGGTCCTCGGACCCTGGTCGGGGATCCACTGGAACCTGGTAACGCCGTCCGACTTGGATGCCTCGGCCGAGAAGATCTGTCCGCGGCGCTGGGTCTCTGGAGTGGCATTGTCCATCAAGGGGCGGAAGTTTGACGACGAGTTTGTCTGGGCGTCCTTGACACACAGGGGGTTCTCCACGATGTACCTTCCGGTGTCGAGGATGTTGGTCTCCCTGGACGTGTCAATGTCCTGCGTGGCCATGGGGTTGAGGCTGTACGAAAGGTGCTCGTCGGTGACGCCGCTGGCGATGTGGATGGGGCCGTCGTACTGCGACTGGTATCCAACCTTGTTGGTAGACAGTTGGGTGTTCAGGTTGCGGTCCTGGATGTACTGCGAGCCGAGCTGGGGCACGATACTAACTGCGGCAGACTCGGAGAACACCTTGCCGGTCTTGAGCTGGGTCTTGAGGTTGTCCAGGTTGAGAATCTTTTCAATGTTTTGCGTGTTGCGCTGCTGGACAAACTCCTTGTAGGTCGGCGCGGCCATGACTCCGACGGTGGTCTGGCGCTGCTTGCTGACGGGCAGGAGGTCAATGTTGGAGATGGAGGGCCCGCGGAAGACGTCCATCGAGTAGGGGTTGCGAGCGGGCTGGGCGTGCGTGCCCTTGGGCGCGTTGGGGTTGCCAGTGTTGGAGTAGTTGACCTTGACCATGTTGTTCTGGTTGCGAGGAACGTAGGCGATGGCCTCGGAGATGCGGTCGATGCCGGCCTCCATAAAGTCGCGCTCCAGCTGGGTGTCGTGGGTCATCTGCCTGCGGCTGGTGAACCTTCCCTTGCGGGGCTCCTTCATGATGTTGGTGTTGTTGTACCACCCCTCCACCGACACCATGGTCGTGCCCACTCTCTTCGGGAACTGGATGTTCATTTATTGGTACCCCCACTAAACATCTTAGATGTCTATCACGCCCACCGCTCGCCGGCGCCGCATCGCGCGCTTGATCAGCTGCTTCTGCTCCATCTCGTGGATGGTGCGGATGTGCTCCTTGAGCAGGTCTTTACAGTTGGTGTGGAAGGGACACTCCTCACACTCGAAAATAATCTTGTGTCCAAAGCAGCAGGCAAAGATGGATTTCAACCACATTTATTGACCATGGCCATGAATGCTGGTGAGAAAACATGGTCCCGGCTCTGCGCCCGCTCCACAATGTCGTTCGGGGTAAGGCCGTGGGCGCGCATATGCTCGATGAGGAGGCGGACGTCCACCCTGAACTGGCTGCTGTTTGGCGTGTACCACGAGACAACGCCCCTGTTTTTGACGGCAGACATTTGGAGGAGCAGGGGTGGCTCCGCCGCAAGCTCGACGGCGTCGTCCAGCAGGACGGCAAGCCATTCGGCCTCCGTCATGCCGTCGAGAATCATAATCAACGACAGGCGCAGCGCGCTGTCCAGCGACATGTGCACCGACTGGTTGAACGGCATCAGGAAGACCCCGTCCAGCGGGGCGGGCTCCATGCACAACACTTTGGTGAGCATGAACATTTCGTCGTCCGCGAGGTTGGCATCCATGCTCTCGTTCAGGGACACCACGAGGCCGCGCACGTCGTTTTGGTCCATCGTGTCGCCCACCTCGCCAAATGTGAGCAGCACGTCCACCAGGGAGGGGTGCAGACAGTCCCTGGTAATGACATTGATCCAGGACCGGCGCACACTCTGCATTCTTTTGTGATTGTCAAGGGGGTGCAGTTTTTGCACTCAATTTTACTCGACGGGGAGGCGGCGCTGTGGGTTGATGTGCTTCTGGAGCGCGGCGCGGACGTGGTTGTTCCGGCACAGGTGTAGCTCCTTGCAGATCTCGCCACCATCCGCGCCCTCGTGGATGCGGGTCATCATATACGGTAAAAAGTCATTCAAGGTATTCTGACACATCATCTGCCAGCTGGACGGAAAGACCAGGCACGCATACGCATCGATCTCGGTCTCGGTCAGGTTGCTGACCATGTACTTGTCTACCATGGTGCATGCGAGTTGGCACACGCCGCACTCGGTCGTGGTGAAGGACGAGGTCGCCTTGTCATAAGGCTGCATGGCGCAGGAGCCGGCGAAAAGAACAAACAGAATTGCAAGGTAAATGGGACGCATTCTTCTTGCCTTGAAGAATGGATGCTTTTAAACGCTGGAGTATCGGAGTTTAAAGCGCAAAAGACAGGCTGCCAAAAAGGGATGAGTGTACGACGCCGAACCCTGCGCATCCGAGAGCTGGATCCGGACATCATTGCGCCGCGCACAGAGCGCATGAACGACCCCGACTATGGCGGTTCCAAGATTGTTGTCATCGGCAAGCCCGGCACGGGCAAGACCACCCTGATCACAAGCCTCCTGTACGAGAAGAGCCATATCTTCCCCTCCGGTCTGGTCGTGTCTGGCACGGAGGACTCCAACCACCACTACAGCACCATCTTTCCGTCATCGTTTGTGTACAACAAGCTGAACTTTGACATTGTCCAGTCCTACGTGACGCGCCAGAAGCTTGCCAAGCAGCAGGGCCTGGCCAATCCGTGGTCCGTGCTCCTGCTGGATGACTGCATGGACACCCCTGCCATGTTCAACCACCCCCTGTTTCATAGCATCTTCAAGAACGGCCGCCACTGGAAAATGTTCTTCATTCTCAGTCTGCAGTACTGCATGGACATCAAGCCCGTCATCCGCAACAATGTGGACGGCACCTTCATCTTGCGCGAGTCCAACATCCGCAGCCGACAGTCCCTGTGGGAGAACTACGCCGGCGTCATCCCCGACTTTACAGACTTTTGCGACATCATGGACAACATCACCACCGACTACACCGCCCTGTACATCCACAACCAGGTCCAGACCAACAACCTCGACGACTGCATCTACTGGTACAAGGCCAAGCCGGTGCCCAAGGACTTTATGTTTGGGTCGGAGGACTTTTGGCTCCACCACTACTCCAGGTACAATCCAGACTACAAGGATCCCGTCATCATTTAAAACCTGTGGCCTGATCATAAAAGAGAATGCCCTACACCTACGAGATCCGCTTTGCCCCGCTCGTGTTCCGCGGAGACAGCATGCTGTCCAACAGCGACATGATGCGCAAGATGGATGACGTTGCAAAGTACTACAACCTTGCAGGCGAGCCCACGGCCAAGCTTTTCCTGCACAATTTCGGCGGCGGCGCCAACTCCCTCCTCTTCTACGGCGCCACGGTCGAGTCACAGCTGCCCCCGGTCATCCTCATCCTCCTCATGACGGAGAAGCCGGTCCCCGAGCCCAACCTCCAGCAGATGCTGTCCTCCGTCCCCGACATTGACTTTGACGGGCGCCTCGAGATGGAGGGCCGCTTCAACGTCGAGGCCATGAACGCCAGCATGTCGTACTACGAGGGTGTCTCGCCCCTGCTCCTCATGGAGTAAGGTCATTGGTTATCTAAGCACCCCTATCATGCTTGGATAAATGGACATGTCAAAGCTAAACTCCCTTCCCAAGGAGGACATTGTCAAAATGGCAGAGCTGTGCCACCTGGACACCACCCGCTCCACCGCCCACCTTGTCAAGGAGCTGACCACAATTTTCAAGCAGGTCGAGGAGAAGAAAAACCGCTACACTCGCATCAGCCAGCTTGGAGCCAAGGGCAAGGAGGGCACCGTCTTCCTCGTTGCCAACCGGACGGGCGCCCAGTACGCCATGAAGACCTTTGCGTCCACCAAGTCTGACCGCAACCTGGAAAAGGAGGCAGTCCTGCTCGGCAAGGCCGCGGAATTTCACATCTCGCCACCCCTGATCGAGTACGACCTCCACGACAACTTTATCGTGATGGAGAAGCTGGAGGGCAACCTCTTTGACTACCTCCGGGACCACAAGGGCAAGATGCCGACCCGCATGCAGAAGGAGATGATTGATATTTTCAAAACGCTCGACCGCATCCAGATCTTCCACGCCGACCCAAACCCCCTCAACTTTATGTTTGATGCCAAAGGAAAGCTCAAAATCATCGACTTTGGGTTTGCCAAGGCCATCGACGACAAGCTGGCCAGGGAGCACGACACTCGGGAGGTCAACATGCGCTTCATGCCCCTCGGATTCCTCCTGAAGATGCGCGACCTCGTGCCCCCAACCAATTTTCCCTACCTCCTCAAGCACGTTGCAGAGGAGGATCAGGTCCACGTCCTGAACATTGCTCCTCCACCACCCAACCCGCCCGTATCGTCGTCGTCCAAGACAACCAAGTCCATCAAGCGCAAGGTTGTTATAGCCAAGGAGCCCACCAAGGACAAGGCCAGGGAGTCCACCAAGGACAAGGCCAGGGAGTCCACCAAGGACAAGACCAAGGAGTCCACCAAGGACAAGACCAAGGAGTCCACCAAGGACAAGACCAAGCAGTCCACCAAGGACAGGGCCAAGGAGTCCACCAAGGACAAGACCAAGGAGTCCACCAAGACCAAAGAAAAGAAGACCAGGAAGGCACGCTCAAAAAAGGTCTAACAACCATCCCTCCTCAAAAAAATATGGAAGACCTTGCAAAGCTCTGCGGACTCCAGCCCAGACCCGACCACGAACTCGAGAGCATGGTAGCGGACCACCAACACAGATACCGCCAACGCTTCATGGTAGAGGTGGCGTCCTTGGATGAGCGCGATCGCGACCGCTTTCTTTACTATGCCAGGGGAGAGGCCTGGGTATGCACCGACTTTGTCCAAAGTTTCGAGGGCGTCGACGGGGGTACCGTCCGCGTGCTCAACGGCAGGTTTCTCATGAGCACCGAGGGCAGCATCACAGAAACCAGCATCGAAAAGTTCCACAAGGAGAGATGTGTCCAGCACGGCGACAGGTGGTTTGTCGACCTGCCCAAGCTGGAGTAGATTTTTCAATTGCGCCAATTGAAAAAATTAGTCCACCAGGACGCCGTAGTGGTTTCTGTTCAGGTACACGATGTGGCAGTGCGGCCGGTCGTCGCCCTCAAAATGGTCGATCTTTCGCAGCCGCCCGTTCGGACGCCGCTCCCACACCGTCACCGCCGAGCCCGTGAGCTCGTTGAAAATGGCCATCTCGATGGTGCCGCCCCACTCGCCCTGCTTCATTGCCGAGACATACTGAGGCAGGGTGAGGTCGGACTCCCACTGGATCCAGTCCGACAGCGGCACCCCGTGGATCTTCATCCGCGGATGCGCAACAATGTGGCTGATCAGAAGCTTGCGCAGCACGGGACCTGGAACGTCGTACCACCACCCCAGAGCCCAGTACAGACAGCTTCCGTCGGCAGGCATGCTCAGGATTCGTACCATCTTTGATTCATGCCTTGAAATTTAAAGTAGGCTTTTACTCAATGTCCACCGTCCTGTAAAGGTACTTGGCGGTCGCGCCATGGCCGGTGCGGCGCTCGGGATTGCTGAGAACGACCAGAAGCACGTGGTCGGTGGTGGGCAGCCTCTGCAGGATGCGCTCAAAGTCGTCCCGCAGGATGTAGGCGGTCATGTACCCAACGTACAGCTCCACCAGGTGTCTGCCGTGCCAGGTGCCCAGCTGCGCGTCCGACCTGCGAATCATGTCGACCGCTTCGTCCTTGAGAGACAGACAGAATGAACCCCTCTGGCCGGGGTGATCCGCAGTAGGCATGACCTTGAAGAGGTTGACATAAATCATGTCGCGGTGGGTGTGGCTCGCGTTGTACGGCTCGAGGTACATGTCCGCGTCCGCGTTTTCGCAATGGAACAGGACGTCACTCGACCCTGTAGGTGGCTGGTCGCCGCCGCCGGGCATCAGAGACTGGATCAGGCCGAGCACGGCCTGGTTTTCCGGCGTGCTGGGCAGCTGCGACACGTAGCTGCGTGCCGACTCCAAAAAGTCTCTCTGAAGTTGGGGGGTGACAAGAACCTTGGACAGCTCGGACATGATGGCATGCATCCTTGTGACAGAGAGGGTGGGCTTGATCCAGCTGTCGAGCACGCTGATCGTCCCCGTGTTGGTTCCAGGCGCGGTGAACTGGGGGAACAGGTCCTTGAGGTCCTCGTACAAATTTTCATCCGTCTCCACGAGGGAGGCCACCAGTCTGCACCAGTAAAAGTACACTTCAAACGCATTGTTTGACATGGCGATGCGGCTGAGCATCGCAGTCTCACTGCCCGTGAACATGTCGGCATCGCAATAGTTGACCATTACAAAGACCGCATCCTTGATGTCCTTGAGTGCGTCCAGTGCGGACGATGGCGTGTATACAGGCACCCTGGACGGCATGATGTCTTGCTGCAGAGGACGGATGGCCCCAAGACGGCCGATGGTGACGAGCTTGTCGTCTACCACCATGATGGAGTGTGACATGTGGCCGTGACGGAGGCCCTTCTTCTGAAGCATGATAACAGCCCGGATGACTGTCTCCATGATCTGGTCGCTAAAGTCCTCGCCCAGGGCTGTGAAATTTTCAATGGCCTCCATCCATGGGTAGGCAATGATGTAAAAGGTCGCGTCGGGTTCCTGCTGGATCTTGGATCCCTGGTAGCAAGGGAAGCCCACCATGCAGTCAATGTACCGAGCAATGGCCAGCTCCTGGTTGAAAGAGCCCTCGTCCTCAAAGTAGCGCAGCACAACGTCCTCGCCCGTGTTCAGGTCCTTGCCCTTGAACATGGCCTCCTCCTTATGAAACTGCGGCAGCGGGTGTCTGGCCTCGAAATTGCTGTGGGGCTCCGGCCTCGATGCGGGCAGCATGTACTCGGACATGTCGGGGGTGGGCTCGCGCTGGCCGACGCGATCAGGGCGGCGCTGATCCGGAGGCACCTGGTACACATCCTCAAAAATATCGGTAATCCTGTCCATGATGAGGTCCCTCTCGGCGTACTCTATTTCGTCCATTTCTGCAAAAGTGTCGTAGACGTCGTCCGCTACCTCGATGCATTGGTCCAATGTCCAGCCAGCGATGGAACGCGCGGTCTCGCCAAAAACTTGAATGAGATCCCAGTCCGGCTCCTGCGTCATCTCATTGGAGAACTGGAAGACCCAATCGTAAATTGCCAACGAATCGTCGGTGGTGTCCCAAATATTTCTGATGTGGAACAGCGTTCTGACAAAATCAAGCCTGTCCTGACGCGTCATGCTGACATGACTGAACTTCAGCATGGATAGCAGTTCAGCCAGCTCCGCTGGCCTCAGCTGAGGAGGAAGGTCCCACATGCGGACGTCGTCTCCAGCACCTTCAAGATCTTGAGGAACGAGCGAGACCACCAGCTCGTAGAGGCCCTTGGCTGTGACGCGGAACGGCGTTGGGCTGTTTCTGCGTGCGTTGATTTTCCGCTTCAAACTGTTGATCAGGGCTTGTCTGAAATTGTTCATCGTCTCCGTCTTGAACATGGCCAGTTCCATCGCGTCAATTTCGCCGGCGACACGGGCCTGCTCAAACGCGCGGTTGAGCTGGCGGAGCAGGTCCACCTGCGTAAAGTTCATGTTTTGAATGTTCAAGATCGAGGCAACGCGATCCTTCAATCGTGCCAGTGGAATCCAGCTGTGCACTTGAACATTGCGGCGCGGGGGAGATGCCTCGCGCCTGCGCCTGTCTCCAGAGGACGACATTTTGTTGAAAGGTGGAAAATAGATTTGCTTGAAAGAGGCATGTCGGAGGTCGGAACTTCCAAATTTTGTGATGCTCCGAAACACCGTAAAGTCCGTGATAATTTTCCGAGTACATTTCGAAGTCTGACCTGGTCACCGCTCAACATTTTTCGGATGCTCGCTGTGTGGGACGCGCATCGGGCCGTGGACCTGCTCCTATCCGTGTTTCCGCCCGGACTGCCGCCACGTGAAAAAGACAAATTTGACACACGCGTCGTCTCTTACCTCAAGTTTGAACCTACGAAAGACTACTACATCGAGAGGTACGTGGGTGCCTGGAGGGAGATGATGTGGCCCACCGCCAACGAGTTTGCCTGGATGATGGTCAAGATTGCCGAGCACCGCAATGACGATCCTGAGAGCCAGCTGCTGACACGCATCTACGACACTCTGAAGCGTGTTTACGAGGAGGTCTTTGACTCCTTTCGCCACGACGACCGCCGGCTTCCTCCCCTCTACAATGATTGTGTCGAATGGCTGACCGCGGAGGTCTACGAGCTCAAGGGTCTGCTGCCGCCCATCGAGGCCCGCGACGACACCTGGGACGAGGAGACATTGCAGGCTGCTCGTGACGCCATCGACATGATCAAATGCATTTTTGTGCCCGGACTGTCCGCCATCCGCAAGGACGAGCCCGTCGACGACGCCCTGGTCTTTGACACCTTCGACCCTGAAAACGACGACGACCTCATGGACTATGCGGACAACTGGACGGCCAACCGCTACCCTCGAAAGGAACCATTCGAAAAGGTGATGGAAACGCTGGACGAGCATGCCAGCATGCACACAGGCCTTGCCCTGCTGAGGCGCTGCTCCGACGTCATGCACACCATCTACAAGGAGGTCTTCAACTGCTACGAGGACTACTTTTTTGAAATGATGCGCACTGCGTGCATCTGCCACCTGACTGACATTAACATTTTGAAGGAGCTCGAGAGCATGTATGAAATTGCATTGAATTCCAAGGCGTAAAACAGTTGGAATTGTTATAAGAGCATGGGTGTCCTGTTCTCGCGCAGTGCCTTGACGATCTCAATGTCGGCGGCGGTGAGCTTGGAGTGCTTGGCGTGCGACGCGACGTAGGTGGCCTGGCGCAGCGTGTTGAGCAGCTCCTGCTCCATCAGCTGGTGGACGTACGTGATGACCTGCTTGCTGACCTTGGTGCCCGGGCTCAGGCGCTCCACGATGGCGCGGATGTGCTTCTCCACCGTGAAACGGGCGGTGATGACGCAGTCTCCGGTGGCCTGCAGGACGATGATGTTGCGCGCAAAGGGCTTGTCCGTGCTGTTGATGACGTTGTGGGCGAGGTACGACGTGACCGTGTTGGAGACGAAGGCGAGCCTCTGCTCCGTGAAGACAGAGTTGAACTCGGCATCCTTCTTGACGCCGCGCACAAAGTCGCGCACGTGCAGGCGGACACGGTTTTCGAGCACGGCCTCATTGCACGCCAGAATCAAAAGTTCGGCGGTAAAGTACTCGAGCACGGAGGCGAGGTAGATGGGGCACGGGCTGCTCACCATGAGGTTGCACGAGCCGCTGTTGCGGATGAAGCGCTCCGCCAGGGCGGCCGAGAAGATGATGCCGGCCTTGGCCTGGCGGCTGCTGGTCTTCTTCTTGGGGCTGCCGCGGTTGCGCTTTTGCAGGATGCCCTCAAAGTTTGTGAGGTCCGATACGGAGATGGCCCTGGCGTCCGGCAGCTGGTCATGAAAGTACGTGACCAGGGCCTCGCGCGCGAGCTCGTTGGCCATCTCAAGAAGGTTTCCGCTGAGCACAAACTCGGTCGCAGTCACCATCTCGCCCATGGAGATGGTGCGGCGCTTTGCAAACAGGGCGAGGTCGATCGCCTTCTGGCTGATGGTGGTGGCGAGGTGGCAGAGCAAGCTGTTGAGCTGAACGCGCGCGTTGCGGCTGAAGCTGTTGGTTTCGCTGACCGAGCGCAGGGTCTTGGTCATGTACGAATCAAAGTAGCGCTTGTGCTTCTTCCTGGACGCCTTTGCCTTGAATGCAAACTCGGGATGCGAGGCCTCGGAGGGGCCGGCCTCGTCCCCGTGCTCGCTGTCCTCGGACGACGTGGACGAGGCATCGTCGTTCTCGTTTTCCATGGTGGATGCAGAGGAGACCTCCGACTCTGTGTCGGACAGCTCGACCTCTTCATCTTGCTTTTCAGCAGCCTTTCTATGAACGCTAACTCGATGTCTGGACCTGTTGCGGTGCATTTTATGCAGTGTTTTCTGGGATACATCAAGTGCTTTATGTTAGCAATTCAGTCTTCCACGTACGGTAAGGATGTCTCCAACAAATGTGACAGAGTCCGGATTTTTCAGCTTGTCCATGAGGGAAAAGTCGATCAGATCGGGGTTGATGGTGCCCTTGTTTTTACCTTCGTCAATGTACGCATTGAATTCTCTGCCAGTCATAGCACAGTAGCCAGCGTATTCTTTGCGGTAGCATTCGTTCTCGTTTGTGAACAGGTTGTAGTTGCCTCCATCGTCCTTGGAGTGCACAATGACGGGTTTGAATCCGTTCTCTGCCTTGCACTGGTTGACCATGGGCCAGCCGTGCGGCTGGAATGCGGTTCCAGCGTAGCGGCGCATAGGCCCCTTGAACACGGTGTCCGGATTCCACCACCCCTTGTCATAGGGCGTATACGAGCTCGGGGGCGTGTAGCCCCACGGGTATCTGTTGAGCACGTCCTGGACAGAGTTCACTTTGCAACCAGGATAATCCGGGATGTCACTGAGAACGTATTGTTGTCGGTCGGCTGTAGTATTGTTGAACGTGCATGTCTTGCACTGAACGCCATTCGCGGATACCTCATCGCAGTTGTAGAAGGACGCACCGCAATGGTCTCCGCCATACGTCAGTTCTTCTTTGCGCTGCAGCCACACCCACCCCAGCACCAGACACACTGTGACAATCAATGTGACAAGAACCAATTTGTCTTGAGCCATTTATCTTTACTCGAGAATGTGCACAAAAAGCTCCTTGGAACGGCCGACGCGGAGGGCGCGTCCCGTGATCTGCATCAGCTGCTGCTGCGAGTCCAGGGGGTGGTAGATGACCATGTCCGTGGTGTTCTCCAGGTTGAGGCCGGCGCCGCTAAAGTTGGTGTTGAGGAAGAGGACCTTGATCTTGCCCGCGCGGTACTTGGCCACCAGCTTCTTGCACACCGTGTAGCCGCCCTTGACCTCGGCGTACGGAATGCGCTCCTCGTCCAAAAAGCCGCGGATGATGCCGAACGTATAGTTCTCGGACGAGAAGAGCAGGACGCTGCCGTTGGGCTTGGCCAGCGCCTCCTTGATGAGCCGGACGGCCGTCATCGGCTTGGACTGCTGCTTGTCGCGTTGGGACGGCCCGGGGGCTGCGACGGCGGTGTCCGAAATGTGGACAAGCATGTTGATGGCAACGTCGGCACGGCACATGGGGCAGGAGGCGCGGTTCTTGGTCTTGAACCAATCAAAGAGACAAGCGCCGCAAAAGACGTGCATGCAGCAGGGGGTCATGACGGCCTGCGTAATGTCGTCCGAGCAGATGCCGCATGGCTGGGACAGGGCGTACGAGACGCGCTCGCGCATGTTCTGGATGGTCTGGTTCAGCGTCGCGACCTCCTTGCGGGCCGTGTCCAGCTGCTGCTGGAGGTAGGCCCGGCGGCTGTTGGTGATGACACTGTCGTTCATCTGGCACTCCAGATCGGCAACGCGGCACTCTGCGCGGACGACAAACTCCTTGTTGCGCTTGTTGATGAGCGAAAAGATGTCGGCCGTGGACGTGTGGTCGCCGCCCAGATGCTGGATGGCAGCCGCAATGTTGCCCGCTCCGATGAGCTGCGACACATGGGCGTCTCCAAACCTCGAAGCGACCTCCGCCAGGGGGTTGAAGCACTTGTGGGTGGTGATGTGGACGGGCGGCATCTGGAAGCTCTGCTTCACGACCTCGTCCGGGTTGCGGATGACCAGGTTCCTCGATCCCCACTGACGGAATGCCTCGTGCATGTCGGCGACCCAGGTCTTGCCATTGATGAAGCGGTTGTAGTCGGCCATCATCATCCACGTGAATCCGGCAATGATGGGCTCCATGCTCACCACGTGGCAGTTGGTGGGGTCGTCATAGACAAACCTCTTCCAGGCGTGCCCGGGGAAGCGCCTCACCAGACTGTTGAAGAAGGTGGGCGTGACCAGGATGACATCATAGTCCTTGGGATTGGTCTCCTCGGCCAGCTTGGTGGTGTGCACCAGCTTCCAGTCCAGGAAGGTGTTCTCCAGATACTCCACCCACTGGAAGATGACCGCCATGGGGCAGAGGATAAGGGTGGCGCGGATGCGCTTGTAGGGCACAACCAGTCTGGGCTGGAACCACGGAAACTGGTGAAGGTATTCCCTGGTCGTTCCCATGTTGCCACCGCGGAGGAGGTTGACGGGCACGTCCCACGTCTCGTGGAGGGGCCACTCCATCTTGTTGCGCAGGATCAGCGCCAGGATCGAGTACGACTTGCCGTATCCAGGGATGTCTCCAAGGTACGCGTACTGCGTATGCGCCTTGACCTGCATATAGTACGCGCGTCTGGACTGGACGCTGCCGGTCTCCCCAACCTCGTACATGAGGGCGTATCCGGAAGGGAAGGTGTAGTGCTCGATGCCATGGCCAAACTCGTACACGACCTCCTGGGTGCGCTCCATCCTCTCCATGTCCTCCACGCTCTTCTTCTGGTGGGGGAAGAGGGGGATGCGGAGTCCAGGATAGTTCTCGGGGTCGGGGTACTCCTGCTCGACGGGTTCCTCCTCGACGGGCTCCAGGGCGGCAGAGGACGGCCCGGCACCGTTGGCAGATTTCTTCTTGCTGGCCCTGGGAGCCTTGGGCTCCACCATCCAGCTGTACTTTTTCGGCTCGCTCATCGCCTTTTGAAGTGGTCCCAGCTCGAGTCTCCATTGTTCAATTTTAGGCCACGCGTTTTAAAGCGACGCGTCCAATCAAGGAAGAAAATGTCTGACATCCAATCTCCCGTGACGGTGACCACAGGGTCGCGAAGTCCGTCGCTGCCATCGTATGTGGCCAGGGCCGAGGGCTCGGTGCCCTGCCCCCTCTCCATCAAGTACAAAAACTTCCACCTCACCATCGAGGACTACGAGGTTGCGTTCCAGTACCATGACTTTTCCATGGAGTACCTGATCAACCCCCTCCAGGGGTCCATCTCCATCATCAAGGTGCGCGACGCATACGCCCCTACACCCACACCGTCCAGCACGCCCAACAGCTTTTTTGTGCAGTCCACAAGTCCGTTCCTGAGGGACGTCACGTGGAGGAACAGCCCACCCACCGACCGCAGGCCGCGTCTCAGCATCCGCGTTCCGCATCCAGAGATGGCAGCGTCTCCCCAGACCCCATCGCCCCTGTCGTGTGACGATCCGGACGGCCTCGTGCACGACTTTTTGGCCATCGTGGACGACTTTGTCCAGGCAGCCACCAACAGCCTCAACAACCATACATGGCTGCCCAACACGTGCGTCACGCAGCTTCTGCTGTGGCTGCCTGCGTACCTGCGGAACGACCTGCTCTGATCCGTCTAAAAATGAGTGCACGGTGTGGGAAACACAATTGCTGCCAAACCATGGCAACGACACAGGTCAAGGAACACGTCATTGATTTTCTGAAATTTTTCCCATTTGTCCGCCGCTGGAGCCTGCCCGTTCTCCACGTCAAGAGGCACACCACGCGCGTCCCCGTGGACGAGGAGTGCCAGGTCGACGCGGCCAACGAGTCCGCCATCAATAACATGATGGACTCGGTCGAATGTGCCCCCGTGAGCCCCGCCGGCGCCAAGTTCTCCCTGTCCATCCGCACGCACCGCATCAAGGACGACGTCGCTGAGCGGTCGGTTGTGCTTGTCCATAGCCAACCCAGGCTCGACGTAGAAGCACAGCTCCAGAGCGTCGAGGTCAAGTAAACAGTCCATACAATAATGTCTATTGACTGTTAATCGCGATCATGTGTGTAGTACTTGACAAGAAAAGTGTAGAGCATGCACACCAGTTTGGGCGGCATCTGGCTGAGGTCCAGTCTCAGCCCCTTTTTGAGAAGCTTGGATCCGTACGGCAGCGGCTTGTACGATTCCGCCGTCATCTCCGCCGCATGTTCCACCTGATATCTGCGAACAAAAGCGTACAGAATGTCGGCCGTCAGGCTGTCATTGGCCTTGGTCATGGCCTTGATGCGCTGCTGGATGGCGGCCACATAATGCGGTTCGGGCGTCTCGGTCTCTAAATTGTTCTCCACAGTCGAGTAGATGAGCAGGTCTTCCTTCATCCTTTGCAACTGTACAATTTGTCTTTAGGCGCGTGATAATAAAAGAATGTCCTTCAACTACTCTGCCAGTGGACTCATCCAACTGGGCGTCCTGTTCGTCACCATGTTCACCTACGTCTCTGTGTCGTTTGCTCTGTCCGCCTCCAACACCGTCAAGGAGCAGACCAATGCTGACAAGAAGCTTGTCGGCCAAATGACCACCATCACCACCCTCACCATGATTTCCGCCATCATTCTGACCCTTAAGCTGGTCTACGAAACCGTCCTGAGCAAGTAAATATAACCAAAGCAATGAAAGGTTTGGTTATCTATTGGCCGTAGACCTCGTCGAAGGACATGTAGCACACCGCGCTGGGCTTGTAGGGGCGGTTCTCCTCGTCAATGGGAGCGGGCGGTGCCTGCTGCTGCATCGAGGGTCCAGCGCCGTCGCCCGACATCATGGGCTGCTGGCGGTTGCCAGGGCGCGTCATCGCGCTCGGGGTGGGCTGAGGAAGGTTGGGCTGCTGGGATGCCATGCGCATCTGCTGCTGCTGCTGAGGAGGTATAGAGGGGACGCCCTGGCCCACGGGCGTGGTTCCGGGACGTGCAGGAGCGGCAAACTGCTGTTTCTTCTGGGCGCGCTGGGCCATCTCCTGGATGAAAGCGATGACCTCCTTGATGTCGTGGTTGCCCGTGTACTGTGCAAAGGGCATACCGTCGACGTAGAAGATGACAAGAGGCACGTAGTCAATCTGGGTGTTTGTTCCGCGTGACTTGGCGATGATGGCCTTGTGCGTGCTCACATTGGCAATAGCAAACTGGGCGCCCTTGACAAGGCTGGGAAGCTGCTTGAAGATGGGCATCATGGTCTGGCAGTGCTCGCAGTTGTTCGAGTAGAACATGACCATCGAGAGGCCACGGAGGCCGTTCACCATGAGGGGCTTTCCACTGGGTCCCTCCACCACCTGAAAATCATCTCCTGACAGAAAATGCAAACCGGCTCCACTTGACATTCTTTTGTCAAAAGCCAGGAAATACGTTTAGATTATGTTGTTTGCAAGGGTGTTGGGATAGATCACCAGCCTGCTGACCTTGAGCTTTGCATCCGGTGAGGCGTCCAAGAATGTGTGGCACCATCCAGGGCTGTACACGTCCAGCGTCTTCTTGAGGCTGTCAAGGGTGAGACACTTTTTATCCTGCCATTGAAAGTGGGCGAGGTCGGGCCTCTCCGGATTCTGCACATCATTGACAATAATCACAAAGGACGGGTGTCCCTGGAGGATGGAGCGCAGCTCCTCGATTGCCAGGGGCTTGTCGCTGCGACACGCATTCAAAAAGTACAGCGCAGTCTCCCCGCGCGGCACCTTGGCCACCACCGAGGGGAGGCATTTGGTCGCGTCGCCGCACGTGATCTCCACATTCCGTCCCCGAAGAAGAACACGGGCCCTCTGCGCGAGGGGTGCCTGGATCTCAACGCTCAGCACGCGCTCAAAATGGTCGCAAAACCACTGTGTGTCGCATGCAAAGCCCGTCCCAGTCTCCACCACGGTCTTGATGCCCAGTGCGTCCCTCCATGCAAGAAGCTGTGACGCCAGCGAGACGTCTCCGTAAAATGGTTCCATTTATCTACTTCCAATCCCTCGCTTAAATCGAGCTTGACGGCTACAATAAATGGCTGATGATACACAAAAGCCCGCAGCCGCCGTGCTGGGCATCTTCGACCCCAACCAGGATCCCTACGGCCCGCTTTCCAATAATTTTTTCATGCCCATCGTGGTGGACGGACAGACCTACCCCACCGTCTCCCACTACGCATGCATGAGCCTCCTCCAAATGCCGCGCAACAGAAACCAGCTGCGCAACCACTCCGACTTTGCCAGCCTGGAGACATTTGCGTTCCAGCTCATGTACCAGGAGTTCAAGTCCATCCGCAACATGTGCCTTCTGCGCGCCCTCATCGCACGCTTTCGTCAGCCCTACTTTCGCGATACCCTGATTGATACGGGCGATGCATATTTCGAGTACAAAGACGAGAGCAACCCCGAACTTGGCGTCGGGTCCAGCGGGAAAGGACAAAACTTGCTCGGCCTCTGGCTCATGCAGATCCGCGCGCTCGTCATCCAGGAATATTTTGAGAGCAAGCGCCGCGTGCGCGAACAGGAGGACTTTCGCAAGGCCTACCAGAACTACCGCGCCTACACCATCCTCCGACAGCTCATCCGCTCCGGAAAGTCCAGCCTGGAAGAGTACACCGGCAAGTCTGCCGAAGAGATTGAGAAATCCCTGCTGCCCCTCCCCCTCAACCACGACCTCGTCAGTTTTGACATCTTTGTGGACCGCCTCAAGTCGGGCGACGAGGCCACGCTCTTCACCAACCCGTCGCTGGATGTGGCCCGACTTGCCCGCAAAAATTACCTTCGAAGCTACAAGAAGGCAGTGGAGGTGGAGTTCAAGCGCGCTGTCTTCCTTGCCTCTCTTCAGGAGCTTTGCTCCGCCGCTCCGTCGGAGGACGACGGCGAGATGGCGCCCGTACAAATCCCGGACGGCCTGCCGGAGGAGGTCCGTCGCGACATCGAGCCCATGGCAACGTCCGGTGACAAGCAGCTCATGCGATGTGCCCAGACCATGCTGGACATCATCGGCGACCTTCAGCTTGCCCACGACAACAGTCTGATGCAGTTTCTGTATGACAAGATGTACGCGCTCTACCGCGCCGGTGCCTTCCCAAAGGCCGAGGCATCGCTCAGCAACTTTCGTCCAATACCGACCAAGGAAGAAATCCACGAGGCGGAACGGTACAAGCCCTCGGATGCCATCACCGTCACCTTTCTCAACAAGAACAAGGATGTGACCACCATCCTTGTGAGCGAGGACGCCACGAAAGAGATTGACATCAACCTGGACACCATCCCCACCCGCACCCTGCAGCAGTTCAAGAGCGGCATGGACGAGGTGGTCCAGTTCGGACCCCACGAGACAGACAAGTTTGCCTTCCTGAGCCCACTGTCCACCACCGACGGACAAGGGAGGCCCGCACCCATCGAGCTGGACGGCCTCCTCTACCCCAGCCCCTTTCACTTTATGGTCATGTGTCAGTTCCAATTTCTCACAAGGGGGGAGCCTGCCGATTTTTGCCACGGATTTCTTCTGAAGGATCCAAAGGGGGACGCCAACGACCTCGACAACTTCAAGGACGTCGACCAACTGCTCCGGGATCTGGACAAGTACATCGTGCTGTACGCCGTCAACACCCTGAAGTCGGCCACCGAGCACGCGCTCAAGATCAAGTTTGCCAGGACGGAACTCCAAGCACTGCTCGTTGCGACGGACGATGCCGTCCTCGAGTACGACGACGCATTCGACAGCAACCTTGGATCCGGCGTGGACGGAAACGGCCTCAACCTTGTCGGCAAGTGGCTCATGGCATGGAGGAACGACTTCAGGACCAAAGGTGTCCAGCCGTCCTCCGTCGTACCGCCGTCCACCGTCACTGTCAGCTCGCTGATGCAGGGAGACCAGGAGCTCATCAAGTGGTTCAACCAGCGCCTCCGGGACATCTGCTCCACCACCAAGATCATCTACGACCACCTGGATGCTGCACTCGAAACCAAGCCCGACGGCCTCCTGCAGCTCGTGGTGGACTTTGTTGTTGAGAGTTTGTATGTATGCGACAGCCGCGGGTCTTTTGACCACCTGGACGACTCCATCCCACCCCAGTTCTCTCGTTCCGTTCAGTCGTTCTGCGGCACGCTGGACGTGGACAAGTCCATCGAGCACGTGTTTTTCAGCTACATGATCGACTTGGTAGACAAACTGCTCATAGGATATGCCAACTCGGAGGCGTCATCGGTGCGGTCCTACCTTGAAGGGGTCCAGCAAGACCTTCTCAAAGTCGGTTCACAAAATTGCATCGCGGGCCTCAAAGATCCGCGTCTCGGATGTGCCGTGTCGGCCGTGACCAACGTCCTCGTACTTTTTCTGAAATTTGTCAAAACCTTTTCGGCCGCGGCTCTGTCCGTCGACGAAGAGATGCTCCGCCTTATTTTTTCCATCATCTATCCGGGCCACACACTGCCGCATCTGCCGAAAAGCTCGCTCGACGAAACCACCCGAAAGTCATTGGTACATCATCTCACCCAGCTCCCTCTCAAGATTTCGCAAAGCGCTGCAGATGCCATCATAGATTTCGCGTCTATCATGGTGCTCGGAGGCGACGACGATGTGTCCGAGAGCCGGCGCCTGAGCAGAGCGTCCTTCTTCTGCACGCCGCTGCCAGACCAGACGGAGGAGGAGTCCATTGAGGCCGTGGACGAGACCGTCACATTCCGCTACGGAGCGGACGACTCGGACGAGGGCGAGGACGTCGACTAAGGTTCTAAAAGCCTCGTACAGATCGATAAATGTACGAGGCAGATGCACCTTTGATTTCCGACACGCGCATTTGCGAGATGGACGAGGTGCCTTTCTTTCTCGAATCACAGGGCTACTGCATGGTGAGGGTGTGCGACGAGGCCGCCGCAAGCAGAATTTATGAAAAGTTTTGGTCCTGGATGGAGCACGTCAGCCCCGGCCTCAAACAACAGGACCCCAGCACCTGGACTGAGGAAAACTGGCCCTACAACAATCTTGGCGTCATGGGAATGTACGGCATTGGCCAGGCAGACTTTATGTGGGAGGCGAGGACGCTGCCCGGCGTGGTGGACGCGTTCTCCAGGGTGTGGAACACAGACAACCTCGTCACAAGCTTTGACGGCGCAAACATGATGGCCCCCTCCTTCATGGCCACCTCGAAACAGATGCTGTGGCCTCATAGAGATCAGCATCCGACTGTGAACACCAAGATCTGCGTCCAGGGCGTGCTAAACCTGCACGACAACATGGGCGACCACGACGGAGGGCTGGTCGTATGGCCCAGCACGCATCTCAACGACTGGACAAGGATGGATCCATCGTGGGCGGAGAGGTCCTTCAACCACTATTACAAGCTTTTGCCAGAGATGGTGTCCAGCAACGACGCCCGCATCCTGCGCGCGCCCGCCGGCACGCTGTTTCTGTGGGACAGCCGCCTCATCCATTGCAACACAATGCCCACGTCGCCCTTTGCAAGTGTTCGCGCAGCGGCCTACATCTGCATGCTTCCGCGCAATGTGCTCACCCTCCCGGAGCGCTGCCAGCGCTTCCACCTCTTTGAGACGTGGAGCACCACGACGCACTGGCCTACCTCCACGGTGCCCAACCAGGAGGTACCCGAGTCTGCCCAATTTGTAAAGGGCCTACGGTGCTACTACAGGTCGTCCACCATGAACCGCTACCTGCTGGAATACGCGGTCAGCCTCATCTAATTCCTATTTCAACCTCAATAGGAATTACAATAAACCATGCAAGTCAAAGTCAATGGAAAAAGCATCCCCGTTTTCGGCATCGACACGAGGGAAACCTTTCTGAGGAGGGTTGCCGATGTTCTCAAGTCCTCTCCGCGATTTCTGGCTTTCAGCGTTCCCGTGACCATGGCCGACATTCGTTCTGGAAAAACCACCGCTTTTCAGGCGCAGGACTTTCGGTCGGAGGTACAGAGCCTGATCCAGACGGGCGCTTCCTACGCAGAGTTCAAAGACCGCGTGGCCAAGTACGTCGACATGCCCCTCCTGGACCTCATCAAATTTTTTGTTCTCAACAACCGCCAGCTCCGAGGCAACGCCGACGGCCAGGCTTCCCTCACGTCCGACATTCAGGCCGACCTTCCCGGCGTCAATGTTGGCGCCATCGTGCGCGACGACGAGACCCTCGTCCGGGCAGAACAGAAGGACAGGACATACAAGAGTTTCAGTACAAAGCTCAGCGAGGAGGTTGCTGAAAACCGCTCCATCAGCGCCAAATTTTTGGCAGCTGCACAGGCCTTTGACAGCCTCGCACCCTTCCCATCTGAGGGTATTCGGCAGAGGGGTGTCGTCCTCCAAATTCCATGCGACTTTCGCACAATCAGCTTTGCAGACCTCTTCAACTGCATCCCTGCCCAGGAGCCGTCCCCGCTCGTCATGTACAATGGGATGGTGAAGCTGGCGTCCAGGATGGACTACCGCCAGCAGCAGCTCATGTCCGTGGCCGGACTCATGCCTCCCGACTCCTCACGCATGGTCATCCTAAAGTATGGAGAGTCCACCGACCTGTCCGACCTCGCAACCGTCCTCATCCAGGACAGCGTGATTGACGTGCAGCTTACCACGTCAGTGACCAACCACCAAGTGTTTGTGCAGGACTTTTTGGCCTACCTTGCAGATGCGACAAGACGCGAGCAGTACGCGGTGGACATGACGTCGTATAGCCTGACCAATTTGATCGTCGAGACGGTGCTGCCCGACCTCGCCCTGGACAAGGTCATTCTGGCCGACTTTGTGCTGGTAGATCCCATGGCCAGCATGTTCTTTGCAATCCAGGAGAGCGTCCGAGCGCACAAGGTGGACGAGTCCATCAACCTTTACTTTCCTGTGTCGGATAGCAGAAAGCACGTGGCGGTAAATCTCTTCCCCGTCCAGACCGGGACGAGCATCAACCAGCGCGTGCGCATGGAGTGCAGAGACATGGCCGAGGCCGAAGAAATTTTGATCATTTTGCAAAAGCTGATGACCCGCTACGTTGCCACCTTCAAAGACACGTTGAAAAATTACACCAGCGTTTTTGGCGACCGGTTTGTCGCCGTGGCTCCGGTGCCCATCGCGCCTCCTGCAGACGACGGCGAGGACAGTGCCAAGTCCAACCCACTGGGCAAGCTTGAGCCTGATATCTTCAAGGGACACGCGCCCACTTATCCGCGCCAGTGTTCGAGGCACCAGCAGCCCATCATCCTAACGGACGACCAGGCCGCCAAAGAGATTGCGGCCGGCAAGTCCGTGATGCGCTTTCCCAAGGAGAACGTCGTGAACGAAAAGGGAAAGCCAATCCCTCCGCGCAACTACGCCTGCCCCAATCCCGACTTTCCGTATCCAGGGCTGAAAAATATCAAGACGCCGAAAATCCCCTGGCTTCCATACGTCCCTTGCTGCTACAAGAAGGACCAGATCACCGACCGGTCCTCGACCTACTCGGAGTACATGCTCGGAGATAGCGCAGAGAAGTCGACCAAGGACTACCAGGTTATCTACAAGACGAAAAAGTTCGCACCTTTGGACATGTTTGGCTACCTTCCTGCCAACATTGACCGTCTGTTCTCCCTGTCCAGATCGGATCGCTCCGTGCAATTTCTTCGCAAGGGCATGCGCCTCTCGACCTCCTCTTTGATTGAGTGCTGCCTGGAGGCTCGCGTCCAGGACGGTATCCCCCGCAACGCCAGTGCGGATGCTCGTAGGCAGAGGGTCAATGAGCAGAGAGAACAGATAGGCTACAATGTGGATGCTATACGTCTCGGCCTCCAGCACAACCCGGGAATGACGGTTGATGACATTCAGCGGATCATCCTGGAGAAGAAGGACGGAGAATATGTTCACCACCTCTCGCCCGCCAATTTCGGTGCCATCGTAGGCGCTGCCCTTGAGCTCAACGTGATTGCCACCTACTCGGATGAGACGCATCCTGCTGGAGAATTCCTCTACCCGCGCACACGCTTTGCCAACGTACCCAGCACACTGCCGTACGACCAGACCATCTTTGTCTACGAGCACATGGGAGCGGAGTCGGACGTCGCCCAGCACCCGATGTGCGAGCTTGTCGTCAGTGCGCCCAAAGAGTACACCGATCCGGTCAAGCTCAAGAACGTGTACAACAGCGTTTTCATGTTCCGAAGCGAGGACGAGGACGCAGCCCAGCTGGCACAGAGCGTGACAAATTTCTACCTGCGAGGATCCATCACGTACTGCAACCGCAGGGCCGTCCGACCTCTGGACATTACAATGCTTCCTTTCAACACGGAAGACCTGGCGCAGCAGGTGGACGAGTTTGGCAAGACACGCATCCTCATCGTCCGATTCCGCGACACCAAGGTCGTCCTCGAGTTTGAGGACCCCATCGCTAATTTGGACTGTCCTGTCGTCAGGATGGACGCCAACGTGCAGCTCCGCGGTGCGCTGGACGGATCCGTCTTTGAAGACTTTATGAGAGAGCACCCTGCCATCCGGCTGTTGCAAGTCTTTCTCCTACAGGACAAGATTGTCGGCGCCGTCCTGTCCTTTGCAGGCATCCGGGCCTACGTCCGAGTCTCCACGGACCCCTCGTCGGTCGAGCAGTATCCCAAGGTGAGCGGCGCGACCCCCTTCCGCGACGAGACCTCTGAAATGTCCTCCTTCGTCCAACAGAGGCGTATCGCCGCTGTGCTGGAGGGAATGTTCATGTACATGCTGTCCGAGTACATGCAGGAGCATGATGAGATGACCATCTCCAACACCCTGCTGTGGGATTTCGTCACCGACAGGGTCCTGGTGGACAGCGGCCACGAGTACGCACCTGCAGTGTCGCCATACATCCAGGACAATCGTCACTACCTTGCAGGTGACAGGCTGATTTTGCCAAACAAGGACATGGTCAACCGACTGGCCTACCTCGCACAGCTTATGGCCATGCGCAATCCCGAGACCATCCGCCTTTACCACCAGCAGACATTTGTTCCAAGCTACTTCAAGGACATTTTGGACTACGACGCAACGCCCATGTGGACGGTCTACTCGTCCGTGGACAACATGCTGGAGGCAATGGAGGAGCTCCCTCGCGTGTTTGCCGCCACCGCAAAGATCACGCCCGTGACGTTCAGCAGCGGGCGACTCTTGTACAGACAGACCTGCTTCCTGAAAAACCCGCTCGTTTACGACAACCGTATTGTGAAGCTCGACTTGGTGGACTCGTTCGAGGATCTTGGTCCTGTGACGGGCGTCTACGTTTACAATGGGCGCAACAACATCGTCCTCCGAGGATACACTCCGACCGCCCTGGTGGCCAGGGTGGAGCGGAGCGACGACGCCGATCTCGTGCCCCTGGCTGCGATGCGCGACCTCCTCAAGACCGGCCGCGCACAGTTCGACGATGGCTGCATCGCAGTGCCGTTGAACGCAGTCAATACGCTCGGAAGAACAAAGGCAGTCACGTTCTACTACAGGCTGACAGTGCTGTAATCACATTCCTATCTCATGGGATAGGAATGCGTCCCTACTTTTGGAAAAGGGAGCGGATGAAAACGTAGACGTAGAATCCGCCGAGGGCGGCCACGATGAGGAAGGCGGTGTAGAAGGCGAGGTCGCGGCCGTTGGCAAACATGAAGGGCTCGCGGATGGGCATCATGCTGTTGAGGTGCTGCTGAAGAAGAGGCGTGTACTGCGTCTCGTAGCGGTCGGTGTCGAGCTTGGGCATCTCCTCAGGGGAGGGCTCGAGGATCTTCGTAGCGGCCGGGTCGGTGTACACCGCGGGGTCAGCATACGTCGAGAAGGACATTTATATTATTTAGCGAAGGTTGAGAAGGTACATCACATGGTTTGTGGCGCCCAGCATCTCGTCGCGGATGTTCATGAGGTCGGTGTCGCCCTTGACCTCGTCAGGCATGCCGCTCACGAGGAACTTTTTAAAGTCCATCAGCTGCGTCACGTACTGCTCGTCAGACAGGTTGTCAAAAGTCATGAAGAACGCATTGTACTGGATGCGGCCGTACCTGCCCTGGTACGTCTCGATAAAGGTGTCGACAAGGTCGTCCATCTTGTCGTAAAAATCGCCCACCGCCTTGTGCTTGATGTAGATGGGGGTCTGCCAGTGGTACTGCCTGGTCTGCGCCAGCAGGTAGAGAAAGACGGAAGCAATTTCGGCCATTTATTGTTGCTGAGCAAACCGCATCAAAATGTGCGTCGCCTCCTTGCTGGCCGGCTGAAACAGCGTCTCGGACAAGTGCTGGAAGACGTCGGGCCCTGCTCCCGGGACGCTCTGCGACGGTGCCGTAGCAACGACCTTGATCTCCGGGGTGTCCAGGGCGAGGGGACGTGTCTGAACCAGGACCTTCTGCAGGACCATGCCCATTGCGTGCGGATCCGACGCGACGGCCAGATTGACCAGGAGGTTGCGGAGCTCCGGCACCGACTGAAGCTCCTCGCAGTATGCGTTGGTATGGAAGTTGTGAAAGTACAGCTGCTTGAATCGCTGCGTCATGTAGTTGACCAGCTGCTGGGAGATCTCCAGGACGAGCTCCACCCACTTTTCCTCCTGCTCCCACTGCATGATGCCGCGCGCGACAGACCGCAGACGGCACACGGCAAGGCCGCTGCCCACGCGGCACGCGCCGAGGTAGTTGGAGACCTCGGTGAAAAAGTCTGAAAAATACGACACCAGGCTCTGGTACTGCAGGAGGGGGCTGTTGAGGGCGGAGAGGAGTGCGGTGCGGCTGCCCTTCATCTGCTTTCCGATGGTCTCCTGCCACCATAGGGCCTGTCCCTTGCGCAGCATGTCGATATTGTCCTGGGTTACGAAGACCTTGATAGACTCGGCATTGTTCATGAGGCGGACCTCCCAGTTTTGAAACGTCTCCTTTACGGGGTGCTGGTTGATAGGGAAGGCCTCCTGCAGGGCACGCATGTACGCGGACAGGCCGAGCCGGGGGATGCTCTTGAACCTCTCCAGCTTGTTCTGCATCATGTCCACTGGCGATGCGAACTTGTCGCAGTACTCCTCGTGTCCAGCATAGACGCAGTTGGACGATGTGGCCTGCTCGAGACGTCGGGCCACCCTGCGCTCGTCGTCGCTGCCCGATTTGTAGTCGGGCACGGTGGGCGTTTTTCCAGACATGTTTCTGCGGGTGGGTAGTGCCCTCTTGCGCACGGGCTTGGGCGGCATTGCTTGAGAAGGGGGTCCAGGAGGGGGCTGGGCGGCCTCCGGCGCTGCGATGCGCCATAGACCCGTGGTGTCCTGGGGCGCCTCCAGTCGGACAGTGACGGAGGGGGCTCGGTAGCGGGGGCATGCTGCCCCCAGGTCGATGTTGAGATATCTTTGGATGATGGTATGCAGGACGGCAATGTGTGTTTTGAGCTCTTCAACGGATGGTTCCATTTTGATATGTAAGGGCGTCGCTCTTAGATATCGCACTAATAAATGGACTTGTATTTAGTCGAGTGCCCAAGGCACCCCGACCGTTTCCGGGTGGTGGTCAACCACGCCCAGGTGGGAACACTGTTTATTGATCATACAGGCGGCAAGTACGACCTCCGGCTGGACGGCCGCGCGCCGTCGTCCTTGCACGAGGTGGTGCGGAGGGTGCTGCCGTACGACCTCCAGCCCGTGAGCGCGATGCGGTTTGCGTTTGCCCGACGGGAGCGCCAGGATGAGCCGGATGCGGCGCCGACCGGCGAGGCCGGCTTCACAGCGGGCATGACCAAGCCGAGGCACGCGCCCGAGGGCAACCGCTGCAGGCACACCATGGTGATGGACCAGGCCTCCGCGGACAAGCTGCGCGAGATGTGCAAGGACGTGTTCTTCATGGAGGGCAAGAAGAAGGTGGGCAAGGAGTTCTTTGGCAGGCTGGAGGTGACGCCCCAGGGCGACGTACTTCGGCTCACCTACGATGCCGACAAGGTGATTGCGGGAGACAAGGACGGCATCGACGGGTTTGAGGACAAGGTCACCTACCACACGCATCCGTACCCGACCTACATTGACTTTGACGCCAAGTACGCGTGGCCCAGCAAGACGGACTACAAGAGCATCCTGGAAACCTTTGCCCATGGCGACGGCGTCATCCACATCGTGGTGGGCGTCGAGGGCATCTACATTGTGAGCCTGGGGGACTACTGGTGCGACAACATACCCGAGCTACGCAAGTTTGTCAAGGCCAAGGACAAGAGCTACCGCTTTCTGATGAAGGAGCTGGACGCGGAGTACCCGTACAGCAAGAAGAAGAAGAAGGTCGAGTTCAACACCCCGCACGAGTTTATCAAGCACGCCAACAGCCAGGGCATCAACGGTAAGCAGGTGCTGATCACGCAGTTCGTGCCATGGGACCAGGTGACCAAGCCCTTTGTGGTGCGCAGTGCGACCGAGAGGGGGGGCGGCTGCAAGTTATAAAAAATAGAGTCGGCAGAATATAAATGAGCACACAACGCAGGGAGGGAAGCCGTGTTCGTCGCAAGCGCGAAGAGGCTGATCTGTCCGAGGAGGACATACCGTCCGCAAAGGTCTCTGTGCGCATGAAGACGGAAGATGAGGCAGAGGAACTGGCCAAGGCACAGAAAAAGATTGAAAAAGGCCAGGCTGCAATCACCCCAAACAAGCGAACGCCCGATGAAGACCTTGAAATTGCCATTGCTGCACCTGAGGGCACGTACCCTGTCAACACCATCTTGAATGAGAACACTGTGCTACAGCCTGCATCGGAGCCCATTTTACAGCCAGAAAATAATGACAAACCAAAGCTGTACACTGCCGAGGAGATTGGTGTTGCTGACTTTGCTGAGGACATCAAGTCGTGGATGGGAAAAGTGGCTGGCACTACTGATGAGAGTATTGCTGCTCTGCAAAAACTCAGAACAATGGAGGAACTCAACAAGGAACTGAACAGCATCACTGCCGAAGGGAGGTCCAAGTATACTGATTTGAAGTCGCGACTGACTGAACTGTTCAAAATCACCAAGTCTACTTTGTACACTGCGGACACGTCATATTTTGAGACTGTCATCAACTCGGTGAAGGACATTGAAGATCCAGAGCCTGCACTCAAGGCAGCTGGCGAGGATCAGAAAAGAAACATGCTCAGGCTTCAAGTGCTCATGGCATCCTTCCTGAATGGTAAAATTTCAGCTTCCAGATACCAGGCTGAACTACGGGTTGTTCAGGACAACATCCACTACACAAGTGAGACTGCATTCACAACAATTTGGAAAATTATCACAATGCCTTTTGGTCTGGTCTGGTGCATCATTCGAAAGTTCATTGGCTTCATAACTGGTGCTGGAAAACGATCTCTTTGGGATTCTTTTAAACAATTCTTCAATTACTTCCGTGAGTACAAAACCATGGCTCTGTTGTCGGGCATCACGTTTGGTACATTCATTTACACCTGCTACTCCATGCATGCTTGGCTGGGCACATATGAAACATTCTACGGTATTTTGCAAAACCTCTCCTTCCAACTGGGGCAACTGTACGATGCCGAAAGCCACAACATTGTTGTGACTGTGGCTGATGTTGCAGGGCAAATGTCTGGAAGCTACCTTCAAAAAGCCGGATGGCAAGCAGCAGCTGGTCTCCTGAAATCTGTTGGATTTATGAGAAATGCTCAAGAAGCTTTTGGAGGCAATATTTCAGACATTTTGAAAAAGTATGAACTCATTCTTGGAGGCAACAAATATGACCTCATGAGCACATGCTACCAACAAAGTACTATCGGATCCACCCTGCCTAACTACGTGCAGTCAGCCGTATCCACCCTGGGATCGTTCCTCAAGACAGTAACTGGTGGAGCACTCACTCTTGGAGCAGCAACATCGGATGAAGGGCTCATTCGAGGAGGCATCAGAGGGGCGGTGTCTACGTTGTCAGGTGCATTCGCACTGAAGTCTGGAGAAGACAGGAGCATGGCATTGCTCAACGTCTTTACCAGCAACCTCCCTGAAAAATACAAAATGGTCACAAAACAAGTTGGTGTGAACTGTGGATATCTAACTTGTGAAAGATATGACACAGTACAAGAAAGGGTCCCTGTGATGCCCATGTATGATCCTACCCAGCCGATCGACCCCTCTCGAATCACCAAAACAAACATGGTAATCAGTAACATTAAGCATGCACTGTATGGTAACGAGGTGAACCCGTTCACGGTTGTTCAGACATGTGCTCAGCACCTTGACTTTACAGCGAAACTCACTGCTTATACTGCTGGTATGTTTACTTTCACAAAAATTGTTTCTCAACTGACCGGATGGCCCACTTTCTCAGAATTTCTGGCGCAGGCTGACCAGAAGCAGCTTGATGACCTCGACGAAAAGTTCAGACACTTTGTCAAGGCAGTCCAGAAGACCAACGACGAGAAGCCTGTTGCCATCCGCCACCTCTCTGCCACCGCCGCCCAGAAGCTGCCCGTCACCACCGCCGAGATGCTCGCCTTCACCAAGGAGGTGTCCCACACCGTGCCCCACAAGATGTCCACCACCGGACGCTATCGCAAGCCGTACTCGCGCTACACGCGCCGCCGACGCCGTCCATCACGGCCCGCATAAAAATGACCCACATTTTGCCTTGCCTATTTCACTGCAAGAAATACGCAATGCTCTCCAAAGCTGCTACCGTCCGCGCCTCCAAGGCAAGCACCATGTGCGTGCGCTGGAAGAGCGCCACCTCCTTCGCCAACTACTTCCGGGACGACCCCGTCCTGGACGTCTTTGACAAGGTCCGCCCCGCCTCCCTGCAGGACCTTACCTCCTACACACCGAGGCGCTACCCGCTGCGCCATGTTTCACACCCCACGCCCAAGCACCAGCCCACCGACGACTTTTTCAGCGAGTGCGTGGAGCGCGGCAGGCAGTTCGAGGAGTCCACCATGAAGACCATCCGGAAGCTGATCCCCAACCACTACGACGTCGGCGTCACCACGCGCGACGCGGCCCTGTCCACCCGCAACTACGCCATCACCCTCCAGCTCCTCCGCCAGCGCAAAGTGGACTGCATCCTCCACGGTCTCGTCCGCAACGAGGACAACCAGACCTACGGCGCGCCCGACCTCATCGTGCTCGGCCGCTCCCTCCACCTCCTGGGAGCCCAGCCGTGCCCGGACCACCTGCGCAACACCTACTTTGCGGTGGACATCAAGTCCAGCCACGTGCACCTCACCGCCGAGGGCCAGGTGGCCAACGACCCCCTCACCCTGGGGTACAAGGCCCAGATGCTCGTGTACGCCCTCGCAATCAAAAACATGACCAGGGACACATCCACCACCCTGCACGCATACCTCCTGGGCAGTGCGTACTCCAGGGGGACGGAGCCCGAAAAGATTGCGACGTACAAGACCCTGGGCTTCATCGACTTTCGCGCCAGCGTCAACAGCGAGATGCTGGACAAGCTGACCGACGCCATCCGCTGGCTCAACGAGGTCGAGGTCAACCTGGACAGAATGAACCTCGACCAGCCCAACCGCCCCGAGCTCTTCCCCAACATGAAGAACAGGTACAGCAAGCACTTTACCACCCTGAAAAAGCAGTACGCCAGCCACGTGGACGAGATTACCCAGATGTGGCAGTGCGGCGTGGCCGAGCGCCGGCGCGCCCACGAGAGCGGCGTCAAGCGCCTGCGGGACGTCCGCCGCGCTGCTGTGGTCGGCCGCTCCCCCGACTCCAAGGTGGGCGGTGTGCTGGACCGCATGCTGTCCACCAACGGAGCGGCGGACGCGCCCGCCATTACCATCCCGGACGAGAACAACCGTTTTGGATGGCGTTTCAATCGCGCGTACGAGTGGTACCTGGACCTGGAATGCGTCGACAACATCATCTACATGATCGGCCTCGTGGTGGACGGTGAGTACAGGGTCCTCCGCGCACCCACGCTGGACGCGGATGGTGAGAAAAGGCTGCTGCTGGACCTCATCAGCATGCACCCCGGATTTGCAACCTTTGTTGTGCACTGGGGTGCTATTGAGCCCCGCACCATCATGAACAAGATGGCCGATTACGGCATCGCTGGATGGGAGCAGTTCGACGACCTCACCGAGTGGTGCGACCTCCTCGAAGTCTTCCGCTACGCCGATGCGCCCGTCATCGTCAAGGGTGCGCGCGGATTCGGCCTCAAGGAGGTGTCCCGCGCCCTGGCGTGCTCTGGCGCACTTGCATCCCGTTTTGAAACCACAGAAGTGTCCGGAGGGCTCGAGTCTCTTGCGGTAGCACGCGCTGCGTACGCCGGAACTCCGGGCCTCTTTGACGAGCTCGTTCGCTACAACGAGGCGGACTGCCGGTCCCTGCACGACGTGCTCCACCTGATGAGAAGTGTAAAGTAAATCCATACCAATCACGTATGGATTTACTGGGGGATGACGATGGTGTCAAACTCGTCAAAGACGAGGTCGTCCCTGCCTTCGGCCTGCACGGTCACGGTGCTGTACCCAAAGTCCTGAGGACTGTAGGTGATGCCGTGAAAGTCGTCGCCGGGCCCGATGTATGGAAGGAGCTCCTCGGTGACGTCCTTGCCGTTTGCCAGGATGGTGATGGATGCCTTGGGCCCGCGCCGGACGCGGCTGCGGATCCTGTACTCTGCGTCCCTGAATTTGTAGCTGACTTCCAGCGTGTTGCGATTGATGAGTTTCACATTGTCATTGGTCTTCACAAACCACTTTCTCACCTTGAAAATGACCAGGGTTTTCAGCGCCACATAGGCCAGCTTGGTGTAGAAGAGGAGGGCACCCATGCGATACTGGATGCGCGGCCATACAGTGACTTTGGCCGCGCTACAAAACAGCAGGACAATCCTGATCAGCATGGGGAGGACCAGAAAGTAGAAGATCACGGAGGACGCAAAGTCCACCATGTCGGCCGAGGTGATGTTATCGTCCTGCATTTTTCATGTCTGCTTATGCCTTAAAACCGAGAAACTCCAAATTGGGACCGCCGACAGAAACAACACCAGAATGCAGCTTGCAAACGACTCGCAGACGTACTCCATCTTTTTAGAGCCGTTGGACCTGATGATCTACCCTGATAGCTTTATCACCACGATGTGGCGCTGGAAGAGGCAGACGGCAGACCTCCCCGACAGCGGGTACTACTACTGTCACATGAGACAGCTGATGCAGCACCACCTGGAACTGATTGAAAAAATCTACAAGGGGGATCCAGCCCCCAATCCATTCCTGTACTCGTCAAGGCACTACTACAACTTTATGCTCGAGGACGGCGCGACGGAGATCAACCTCCTGGACTACCTCATGATCCCGATGGACTTTGACTATGTGGTGTCTCCGCCGTCCAGCGAGGCCGACGAGGACGAGTCCCTGACGACGCCTCCGGACGAGGAGGACGACTTTGTCGCCAACTGGCCGCCGGTTGACAGCGACAGCGAGGGCGGCACGGAGGACGAGGAGGACTCGGGCGACGAGGGTATTTGGGACTAAAGGATCAAGTTGTCGTTGCAAAAGAATGAGCGACGAGGAGCAGACAGTTGCGGCGGCTCAGCCAGAGCTGAATTTTACGCGCCCTTCGATTGTAAAGATTGCTCGCAAGGCAGGTGTCAAGTCATTGGCAGACGAGTGCTTTGTGCTTGTTGACACCCTAATGATGGACCACATTGAGGCATTGGTGCGCGAGGGCCTCCTGATGAACAAGGTCAGGGGCGGCAAGGTGCTGTCGGTGGAGGACGTCCAGGCTGCTCTGATGCAGCGCGGGGAGTTCCGCACCAGCGGCGATGCTCTTACGTTCAGCAAGGTCTAATCAGCCTTCGTGGTGTGTTGCAGCACGAAGTTTTCTATCAAGCTCAATCAGGATGCGTGCCTGGTGCACCGCATCGTCCATCGCGTTGTGCTTGACTCCCTGGAACTCGTTCACCTCGCCGGGGAAGAGGGAACGGGCGGTGCGGAGGCATCGGTTGTCCCAGAACTTCCAGGGGCAGTCCATCCCAACGCACTTGTATGCGGACTGGAGGATGGCATTGTCAAAGTCGGGACCGTTGCCCCAGGTCGGCATGGACCGGCGCCCGTACCACGACCTCAGCGCGAGCAGCGCCTCCTTCAACGGGATTTGGTCCGTCTCCAGTACGGACCGCGCCTCCAGGGGCTGCTCCGACCACCACTGCAGCGTCTCCGCCGACGTACTCATGCCCAGCGCGGTGCACGATTCGGGGCTCACGTTCTGGTAGAACGTCTTGACCACTCCCTGCTCATTGAATATGCATGCGCCGATCGACCGGATCACTGCCCAGGACGTCGTGTCCAGGGTCTCCAGGTCGATCATGCAATTAAAACCAGAAATGAATTTCATTCTTCTACTGCTGACTTTGTAGGCTTTAAGCTCGGGACGGCCCTGTAGTCAAACAGGCCATGAGACTTGCACATCTTTTGTCCACCAACACGTTTGTCATCTCGCTCCCCAGGGACAAGGCGCGGCTGGCCCGGCTGCATGCGTCCTTCGACCGGTATGGGGTTGCGCGGCCTCGCCTCGCCTCCGCCGTGGACGCCCGGGATCCGCGCAACAAGAAAAAAATAGAGGCCATCATGCAGGGGCACAGCACTTTTGAATTCGCGACCGAGACCGCGTGCGCCCTGTCCCACGTGGCGCTGCTCCAGTATGCACTCCAACGCAATTTGGACTACATCGTGGTGTTGGAGGACGACGTTGTCCTGTGCCCATTCACTGAAAAATTGTTACAGCGACGCATCCCCGTGGACTGGGACGTCCTCTACCTCGGACACTGCAGGCGCGGGCAGCCTCGCAATGCTGCCAGCATCGTCCAGCCCTATGTCAGAAACCCTATCGACGGGTGGTACACATTCGACGACCACCACGACTGTGCTTTCGGAATGTATGCGTACGCCATGCGGCGTCCTGCTATAGAACGCCTGCTTGCATCCTACACATTTCACTGCCCCGTCGACTACCACCTCATGATGAACCACCAAAACTTCAGGACCTACGGTCTGTACCCCGGCTTGGTGATCCATGACTATAGCTTTGGGTCGTACAGCAACCCCCTGCGTCACGAAAATTATAGTACCATGACAAGCCTGGTCCACCTCGCCCGCCCGCTCGCGTCGACTGGCGTGGTATACATGATGTTCAGCAGTCTACACCCATCCCTCGTTGTGATGGGCCTCATCCTGGTTGCGTGTTCCTACCTCCAGGCCAGGTACGACGCGTCCCGGATGACGGATGCGAAAAATTTGCATCCCAACTTTCCTGGCATCCACGGCGTGGACTCGTACGCTCCATTCTGCGATGCTCTGACAGAGCCCGAGTCCGCAGAGATGATGCGGCAGCTGCGCTCACTTTCTTGGAAGGAGAAACGACTTTTTGTTTGGGGCCACAGCCTCCTCGGTTTCGTGCGGGACGGCAAAAACATTCCCTGGGAGCAGAAGGCCGTGGTTGCTCATCCGGAGGATGTCCCCGTGGAAAAGTCCAGGTACATCGAGTGGATTCCGTATCGCGAGGTTGATGGACATTTCTTGCTACCACACCATCATATAATATCCTTCACTCCTTGTATGCAAAACAACATTGGTCTACCGCCAGATGCAAAATACTGGGCCAAAAAGCTGTACGGGGACGACTGCCTCGACGTGGTTTGGTCTCCGTGCAGGGTCGGAAAGTGGCGCGTCCCGTCCGAATTTCGGTGTCATGTCCGCATAAAAGATTTGGACCAAGAGTAAAATGTCAACGTCAAGTGATTTTGTCAACATGAACACCGCCGAGCGCCTCGGCTTCAACCCCGCCGACCTGAAGCTCGAGCCGATGGCCGAGTTCGACTTTGAGGCCATGCGCAACGACCCTGCCGTCTACTACATCCAGCTCGGGCTGCGTAGCGGCCTGGACATTGAGGACCTCAGCGACGATGAGAAGGAGTTCCTCCACCTTATTTTTGGAGACGAGTGGAGGGATGAGATCATGCACTCCATTGAGGCCATGCCGGAGGTGCCTCCCGAGGCGGACCGCACCGATGCGGTGGCAGCCATGAACTCCTTTGTCGAGCGCGCCCGCCGCTCCGTGTCGGGTCAGTAAAACATTTTGCACATGCGCAAAACGTTTTGCTCAAGCATCCGCCTCGACCATCTCGCGGATGATGTCGTCGATGCTGGTGGACGGTGTCCACCCCAGCTCCATCCTCGCGTAGGTGGAGTCGCCAAGCAGGTTGTCGACCTCCGCAGGACGGAAGTACTTGGGGTCGATGGACACAAGCAGCTTGCCCGTCTCGGCGTCGTAGGCCTTCTCGTCTACACCAGCGCCCTCCCATCTGAGCTCGATGCCGGCGCAGCGGAATGCGCGCTGGGTCCACTCCTTGATGGACACGCACTCATCCGACGAGACAACAAAGTCCTTGGGCTCGGACTGCTGCAGCATCAGCCACATGGCCTCGACAAATTCCTTGGCGTGGCCAAAGTCGCGTGTGGAGTAGATGTTGCCGAGGGACAGGTGGTCGATCTCTCCCCTGCGGATCTGGCCGATGGCGCGGGTGACCTTCCTGCACACAAAGTTGTGGCCCCTGCGAGGGGAGGTGTGGTTGAACAGGATGCCGTTGCATGCAAAGAGGTTGTAACTCTCCCTGTAGTTCTTGACAATCCAGTAGCCGAAGACCTTGGCCACGCCGTACGGGCTGCGGGGGTGGAAGGGTGTGGTCTCGTTCTGGGGAGGAGGCGTGGCGCCAAACATCTCAGAGGTGGATGCCTGGTAGAAGCGAACGCTATGGCCCTCGTCCGCAACCTGGCGCACTGCCTCCAGGAGGTTGAGGGTGCCGATCGCGTCGACCTGCGAGGTATAGACCGGGTTTTCAAACGAAATTTTCACGTGCGACTGTGCCGCAAGGTTGTAGACCTCCAGACGCTCCAGGCTGCGATTGGTGGTGACAATCTCCCTCAGAATGTTCTGCATGCTGCCCTGGTCCATCATGTCTCCGTACCTCAGATGGAGCTGGTCAAAAATCTTGTCGATGCGCTGAGTGTTGATCTGGCTGCTCCTCCTGATCAGACCCCACACACTGTAGCCCTTTGAAAGCAAAAGCTCGGCAAGATAGCTGCCGTCCTGTCCGGTAATGCCGGTGATGAATGCAACGCGTTGTGACATTTACTGTGGATGTACACGTGTTTATATGACTGTTGACATGGTGACGGCGGTCCTGTTGAGGACGCTGAGAGGGAGCTCCTGGGCGAGCAGGTTCTTGGCGTTGTCCCTGAGCCTGGTCTTGAGGGCCGCGGCGACGGCCTCGGGCAGGTTGTTGTCGTACTTGGCCTCGGCAGCGTTGGTGCAGGCATTCCACTCTGCGGGAAGGAGCATGGGGCCCCAGTTGTACTGGGCCAGGCAGCTCAGGGCCGACTCAAGAAACTTGAGCGTCTCGGGAAGGGCATAGTGCATCGTCAGAGGGGCTGTGACGATGCGCAACATCTCGCGGACACACTCGGCCTGCTGAGCAACGGTGTACTCCCAGGTCTGACAGTCCATTTCGAACTTGATGTCGGGATTCTCCAGCAGGGCAGTGATGTCAAGGGTGCTCATGTAGTCGGGATGAGCATACTTGAAACCGGCCTGGACCAGACGACGGAGGAGGTCGGTCTGCAGGTTGTGGCGGTCATCCGTCTCCTCCAGGGGGCCGACCTCGCTCCACCTCTCGGAGGCCTTCATGACGCAGTCCATGAACATACCAACGCCGGTGCTGGAGAATCCGTTGCGCTCGGAGAAAATGCCTCCATACTTGAAAGCGTTGTCGGTCAGCTTGGTGAGGACGAGGTGGCAGAAGATGATGTAGTCGCGGTAAAGCATTGCAAATTTTTTGATGATGTGACCTGGTCCAGGTGGGCTGTCAGGTGAGGTTTCCGGACTTTATAATGCTCCGATACTCCAGCTCCGAGGCTCCGAGGCTCCGATGCCCCGATGCCCAGGATCGCACCTGACCTGCTGCATGGCCAGAGCCTTTTGGTAAAATGTCTGATGAACTTCTCGTCCGTTTCAAGGCCAAGGTCGCCAGCCATGTACTCCGGCAGATCGTTGTTGATATTTTCGACGTCATGCAGTACTCTGCGAGTCCCACGACCGCGTTCATGAATGCGGTCTACAGGGGGAGTCTGACGGGCCGTGCTGCGCCCCCTGATGGCCTTCCCAAGAACGACCTTCTGTCACAGTTGTTCTACTATGTTTTTGAAGCAGGACTGAAGTACTCGCCGGACAAGCATCAGCTGACCGAGCTGACCCTCCTGGCGGAGCTCGACAACAACCACGACGGTTACTGGCGGCACGGCTGGCACATTCTCACGGATTACACGCCCGAACAGAATGCCGAGTGCATGATGGAGATGCTGGATATTGTCATGACGCCGTTACTTGACTGCAACACGGATGTGGCCGAGCTGTCCGTGCTGCTCAAAGGCTGTCTCGTCTGTGTGGCGTTTGACAGATGGGACAATCTCATGGAGCACGAGGAGGACCACAAGGATGTTGTTCTTCGCCTTCGATCCAAGGCAGTCAATCTTGTCACAAAAGCAACTGAAATATTCGGCTGATATCGCTTGGACGTTTCGTAAACACCCAATCGTCACTTCTAAATCTTGACTGTCAAGATTTAGAAGTGACATCATGTACATCTCATTGAATTTGTACAGGTGCTATTCAACTGCATTCATACGGCCACCGTGCACGTACTGGCCCCACTTGAACTTGTGGTAAAGCTTGCCAGCGACAGCTGCTGCCGCCTGTGCTCTCTCAACGGTCTCCGTGTCGGTAACCTGGTGTCGGGCACACCATTCGGGGCAAATTTTTCTTGAGATATCGTACATCTTGCGGGCCCAGGCGCAGCGCACTCTCCGGATGGAGAGCTTGCCGTCGTCCAGCATCCAGTCGGCATGGCCCGCGCTGGCGATGGCCATCAGCTTGATAATGGCTTCGACTTTTTCGCGGTTGTGAAAAGAATCAAATTTGGAAATAATCTGGGCCATCTCTATATCTTTGAAGTCCAGGTTGACAAGCTTTTTCTCACTGCGTGTCCTTGGCATGGTTGTGCACAATGCACACGTCGACGGGAACATTTTCAGTTTCTGGCATTGGAGACACACTACTATAGCACAGTTGACACACTGCCTCAAAAACATCGTGCTGTCGCATAAAAAACATTGCTTGTGTTCAGCTTGCATTTTTTACAGTATCGGGTTACTTCTTAGGTCTGCTTTGCTGCTGACTTTTGGGGTTGTTGGGAGTCTTGATCTCACTGTGCTTGTCGCCGGTGCGTCTATCGCCGGTGCGCTTGTCCCCAGTGCGCTTGTCCCCAGTGCGCTTGTCCCCAGTGCGCTGATCATCGGTGCGCTTGTCCCCAGTGCGCCTGTCGTCGGTGCGCCTGTCGTCGGTGCGCCTGTCTTTGGTGTGACCTCCATTATGTGCACGGTGCTGGTCTCTGTGGACGCGATCGTTGCCTCCATTTCGATTGCTTCCATTGCCACCTCCACCATCTTTGTTGCCAACGCGCTGTTCCTGCTTAGGAGGCCTCGAAGAGGCGCGGGCCTTGCGGTAGGCTTCGATGGTCTGGATGATGAATCCATATCTAAGCTCTCCCATGATGAACACGGAGTCCCAGTTGAAGTCGACAGGTAGGTTGTTGGGTCCAACCAGCTCTTTGAGTGCATGCAGAAGTTGTCCACGGCGGGTGTGTGTCGACCAGTTGTCAGGAATCTGCTTGCAAATCACCTTGCACAAGTCGGAAATTCCGGGCTGTGGCCTGGCGAGCAGCCAGGTGACGTATTGACGTGCGGTAAACGTCAAGGAGTCGTAGTTTTGCATAAGGGTGTATACCGACCTCTGCTGGCCAGGTTGGCACACAAGCTTCATAACCGCCGACTCGAACGGACCAGCAGGCACTGTTGCAGCACCAACCTCCCTCGCAAGCGTTGTCAGATGGGCGGGCGACGGCTCCCAAGATGCATGGCTCCAGTCGTGAAGGGCTGATACGTCGGATCCGGTGTCGGATTCCTGGACAACGACGTCCGGCTCCTTGAGCACCAACCAATCAATTTTCTCCGCAGGTGCATAACGGATCTTGAGCGGCTTGGGTACCACCTCATCGGCGTCCAGGTGCCACCAGCCGTCGTGAAACGGTTGAACGTCGGGCTGGACAACGTCGTCCTCGTCTACCACGTACTCGGTCACTTCACACTGCTCATGAACCTCCTCAAACTCATTCCAAATCATAAAATTACTATTCAAATCAAGCTTCCAAATTGCAGACATTTGTCTTTGGTATTGGGTGGTTGTGTTTAAATAGTTCTACTTGGATTCAAGGGAAATTCACTTAGAATGCTTTAATGACAACATAGCAGTTCTCGTCAATGTCGTAAGCAAGGATGTGGTCATTGTCGCTGTCATAGCCTTCGTAAGCGTAGCGCGTGTGCTTGGCCTCGATAGCGAGCTCGAGATCAGCTTCGGTAAAGCGGCGCTTGCGAGGAGCAGTAGGAGTCGGAGTAAACTCGGGAGTCATCGGCTCAGGGGTGTGGAGAGCGTTGGAATCGTACTCGAACTCCTCAGGAGTCATCGGCTCAGGGGTGCGCCAAGCGGAGAAATAATCGTAGGCATAATCATACTCGAAGTCGGCATTATTCGGGGTGGCGGGTTCCTCATCAGCCTCGGGAAGATCCTCGGCGTCGGAGAAAGGGGAGAGCTCACGGTTGGGAGTGGAGGGAGAGTACGGGGGAGTGGCGGGAGAGTAGTAAGAGTAGTAAGGGAGATCCTCACGCTCGAGATCCTCACGCTCGAGATCCTCACGCTCGAGATCCTCACGCTCAGGGGAGGGAGAGCGCTCGCGCTTCATGGAAGCAACGGAGAGGGCAGACATGAGGGCAGAGGAAGAGGAGGACTGTGCAAAGTGAAAGATTAAGGCAAAGTGAAAGATTAAAGGCAAAGTGAAAGATTAAAAAACAAAGTGAAAGATTAAAGCAGAGACTCACCATGATAGTGTCTTGGTTTTTTTGATGACTGACTGCAGTTTGGGCGCGTTCCATTAACTTCACACCTCGGAGCATCGGAGCATCGGAGCATCGGAGCATCGGAGCATCGGAGCATCGGAGCCTCAATATTTCCGACAACCCCACCTGACCGGTCGCTGGGGCGCCTGACCAGCAACATCTTTTAAGTAGTCAAAATGGATATTGATACAGCCATGATTCAGCTGTTCTTGGCAGCCAAGCAGAACAAGGGTGATGACTTTGAGAAGGAGATTGCTATGTTCAAGAGCACGATTGTCCCTTTGATCCATTCGACCAAGCCCAGCAAGGCGGTGGCGGATGCTGGCCTGGTCAAACCCCCTCGCAGCAGCTTCCTGCTTTACGTGGAGGCTCGCGGTGGTACCAAGGCCGTTGAAGGCGATTCCCCTCAGGAGCGCATCAAGAAGCTCGGAGACGAGTGGAACGCTCTCCCTGAGGATGAGAAGGCCAAGTACAACCAGCGCTATCAGACTGCGATGAAGGAGTTCAAGGAGTTCGCAGCCGCCAACCCGGACAAGGTTCTCATGCCCCACCGTTACAACGGGCTCCATGTGTTTGCCTACCACAACCGACAGCGTATCGAGAGCGAGGTCCGTGCAAAGGCCCAGCAGGACGGTGTCGAGGTCGCGCCTCGTATGGTAACCAACGCAGTGCTTGCCGCGTGGAAGGATCTTTCCAAATCGGATCAGAAGTCGTTCAGCGATGCGGCTGCCACGTTCCAGCCCCCCACCAAGGTCTCCAAGCGTCGCACCGCCAGCGGTGTCCGCAGGCAGACAACCCGCAAGTTCCACTCGAACGCGGCAGCATACAAACTGTTCGAATCGTGCTGGGCGCCGTCTCTGGCGATTCCTCAGGTCTATCATTTCCGTCTTTCCGAGTACACACACGATGAGGACCTTCTCAAGGCAGTCCGTCGCTTCATCAAGAGGATCGTTGCCATCGACAGCCGTGCAGTCAACGTGCGCAACGACACCTACATTGTCACATGCCCTGTCATGACGCCTTCCGAGATCACTGAGACTCTGGAGGACTGGTGGTTCAGCCTGTCCGACGAGCAGTGCAAGGAGTACTGCGACGAGGCGGATGCCATTGGAGCCAACGACTCTCTGTCGGATGACGAGGACCTTGACTGCAACCTTTCTACTGTTCCTGTTGACTATGATGACATTCATTTTGTTGAGGCGACACCTGCGGAGAGCTTTGTTCTTCCCGACATGCCCAGCCCGGATCAGACTCAGATTGTTACCAAGTCTCAGGGCAAGAAGCGCCCCGTCACAGCCGAGCCCGAAGACGCCAAGCCCAAGAAGGTCGTCAGGAAGTCACCCTCCGTTGTTCCTGACATCCAGCCCGCCCCCAAGCCCGTTGCCCCGATTGTCCCCGCAGTCCAGCCCACCGCAGTCCAGCCCACCCCCGTTCCGGTTATCCAGCCCGCCCCCAAGCCCGTGTCAAAGCTCGCCATGCTTTCAGCCCAGCCTACTGCCGTGCCTACCCAGCCTGCCAATGAGGACGACATCCCCATTCCTCGCAAGTCGACCAAGACGCCGTCAACCCAGATCTTCCAGACGGCTAACGAGATGCTTGTTACTGCAAGCCGCAAGCAGATTCCCACCAAGGCCAACCGTTCCATCCCCATCGCCCAATCCGACCCCATTGAAGATGAGTCAACCGACCTTCCTCCTGTGATGCGCAAGACACCGTCCGTCCCGCACACCCTCCAGTTCAATGTTCAAACACCCAATATTTATGCTCCTCCCCCGCCTGGTTCGCGTCCTGTTTTTGGCGCGACCAAGAAATAATTTTCAAATTTCATTACGATTCCAGTTTTTCATATAGCTCCGTAGCTCCGTAGCTCCGTAGCTCCGTAGCTCCGATTGTTTTGCAGGTCCAGTTGTAAAGTAAGCCACACATTAATTTTTGTTGAAATAAATGCCTCCTAAGAACCAGAAGGCTAAGCAACAGAAGCCTCAGTCTGCCTTGGTCGCGCTTCAAAAAATCCAGAAGCAGGCATCACAGGCGTCCAAGAAGACCAAAGGCGCGGTGACGAAAAAGTCGACAGCAGCGGCCGCATCGCCCATCCCCATCATCGCACCGCCCAGGACGCCGGTGGAGGCGCTTCAGCGCGAGCTCAAGTCCTCGATGGAGGATGCCGAGAAGGTCTGGCTCGACATGTCCAACTGGCAGCGCGTGCCCTTTTACAGGCAAGCTGGACAGAGCGTTCCTCGTCCCAGATCAATTATTCAGATTGACGACGATGGCCAGCCGATTACGGTATCCAAGCATCGGTCGACCCCCTCGCTGTCCTCCCCCTCTCCCATCTTTCCCTATCGCAACAATGAACAGTTTCAGCTGTTGAACGACTACAAAAAGACGCCTTGGATTGCAGGCCACTCGGAGACCTTCATCTCGATAGCCGACGATGGGATGGATAACTTTGATTTTTACGACGAGTCCGCCCTCAATGAGAGCTTCATGTACAGCTTCCGCGACTTTTACAAGCCCAACCGTCGGTTCTATCTTCTTCAGTGCGGCGCCACCAAGCACCTCAGGCGTCAGAACGGCGAGATCCTGACCTCTCCGGACAGCAGCGGCGTGGAGCACAAGTTCATTGTCCTGCACAAGCTCAAGAACGGTGACGTCAAAATCCAGAACGAGGATCTCTTCCGCAAAGAGCTGCAGTACCTGTCCATGCGCGAGAGCAATTCGCAGTCGCGCTTTGACATGTTTTTGGACCAGCCGATGGCCGTGATGGACGACGGCGGCTCATTCCAGTTCAACCCCGACGTTCGTGACAAGCTCGCATCCGTCATCCGAAGCAGGCTGGCGTTTGATCTCACCCGGTCCCTTGCAGACAACACGCTGCCCAGCAACGCACCCGCGCCCACCTTTTCGTCCACCGACCCTTTCATTGTGTCACTCGAAGACGCCATTGCTACCAAGACCCTATCAGGCAAAGTCCGCGACTACATGCGCGAGGTAGCGTCCTTCCTTGTTTTTGTCACAGGAGTTGACATTGCCGCGCTGGCAAAGACATTCCGGGGCAGGCTCCGCTCCAATATGTACGAGCCGTCCAAGATTCCTTCCCTTGGTATCCAGCATAAATTGCCCGAAATTTTCAACTGGTCTGTGCCGGATAACAGCGACGACCGCCGCACCCCTTCCAAACAGTTCTATGCGTCCACCATTGCACAGCAGACCAACGCGCTCGCGTCCGACCTCTCCTTCCTCGTCTACAATCACCTGCATCAGCACGATCCGGTTCGGCCTCCCTACAATACCAGCCGCGACCGCCCTCTGTCCCTTCCAAAGCCGGATGTGCAGTCCATTGCATCGCTGTTTAGGCGACGCTGCCCTGAGATGCAGGCACTGACCCCGATCGAATTTGTCATGCTCAACGAGGGAGAGGCGGAGCCCAGCTGCTTCCCCATTCAGACTCTGCTTCAAAGGATTCAGGAGGGCAACATGTCGAGTCCAACCACGGGCAAGCCCCTTCCCGCGGACTTTGTGGACGAGATTCTGTCCTTCAATCGGGATGCAGTCGCCAAGTCATTCCTCGGTGACATAGCAGCACCCTCATCAAGCTCCGCCTCCAACGATCTCCTGGACTCTTCTATGCGCACCGTGGAGTCGCGCCCGGCCATCGCTGATCTGCTGGTCAAGCTTGCCGACAAGGAGATTGAGGTGCTCCTGGACGATGGCCAGCCGGAGGAGGTCAAATGCGAGCTTGCCAAGACAACGGGAGACAATTTCCGGTCCATCATCCGGGATCGCCCCCATGGGCTCACCGCCCTGAAGGAGAAGGTGGAGTGCTCCTCTCCGGACTCGCCCTCCGATTCGTCGGCATCGATGGACGATGAGATGGAGGAGATGGACAACAAGCTTGAGGATGACGATGTCGACATGTCATCCGGAAAGGAAGAGCCTGACAGCAGAAAGTGCGAGATGTGCTCGGCCGACATCAGCAGCCACTCCGCCTTCCGAACCGTCCACGATACGGAGAAGCCCCGCGTATTGACCCTTTGTTCCATCAAGTGCTTCATGAAGTGGGAGCCCGAATAAAATGTTGTAAATTACCTGTATTTTCAAAGCATATCAATGCGTCGAAAATTACTGTGCCATGCGCTGTGCGTACTGGAACCAGACATTGTAGCAGTCGGCCGCAGTGTGAGGGCAGCCGGCGCCGCCGCACTGACCATTCTGCATAAGGAAGGGAAGGTTGCCCTTGGCGCCCATCTCGTTTTGGATGAAATTTCCAATCTTGTTGGGGTTGCCGGTCACCATCTGATAGTTGAAGCAGTCCAGGAAACTGTGGTGCTTCGAGGTGGAGGGCGACGCCGCTGCCATGCGGCCTGACTGCCTCGTCACCAGAGGTGTGTTGGATGAGACAGCCTCAATCTGGCATTCCTTGACGCGGTCGCACAGGTTCTTTTTGGAGACCGAAAACGCCATGCTGCGGTACTCTGACGTCAAATGATAGACCCAGAGAGCCATGAGGCCCAGAGCCACGTACACTGGGGTAAGGTTCTTTGAAGCTTGCAAATTGTCCTTAGCCACTTTTTATTAAAGACAATTTAAAATCCCATCTCCTCGACAGGTTCAACATCAAGGTACTTCATCCAGTTCTCGTTCTGGAGGTCAAGCTTGAGTCCGTCCAGGGCCTCCTTGTAGCGGGGCAGCCACTTGTCCTTGATGTCGGGATGCAGGTCCTCGAGGTCCTTAAGGTCGCGACGAGCCTTAAGGATGTTCTCCTTGAGGCCGTTGACCTTGCGCATCATGTCCAGGTAGTGGAAGATCTGGTTGGCGCGCTTGACACGGATGGTGATGTACTCGTCAATAGGGTCCTCGGCGTCCTCCTTGGTGGAGTCAAGGAGCGTCTTCTCGCGGGCCACGAGGTAGTCGTATGCGGCCTTCTCCTCGTCGCGCTTGGACTTGACATCGTCAGAGATGACCTGCTTGGTCTTGTCCTTGATATCGACGACACCAACCTTCTCGACGTAGCGGTCGTCGGCGGTTGCGGGGAAGGGCTTGCCGCAATAGCTAAAGTAGATCTTGTGGTAGGAGTCGTTGTTGCGGATGAGGTACTCGGCACGGTCGACCGCCTCCTCCATGCCACCGAATGCACCACGGAACTTGACCATACCAAAGACGCCGTCCTTGTCGGGGGTGGCGCCCTTGGCGGGGACGAAGGAATGCAGACAGATGGTCTGGTTGGGGATGGGAGGGTCGGCAAAGGTCTTTTCGATTGCGGGGAAGCGCTTGACAAAGGTATCAACAATATTGGCATCCATGGCCGCAGCAACCTCGTCCTCAGTCAGGACGGTGCCCTGCTTGGGACGGCGCTGCTCGGAGGTTCCAACACGATCAGAAGGGGCAGTAAGAGAAGTTTGCATTTTACGTGTTGGAACCCATCTTTTAAACGAACTTGATTGTTGCGACGTCCGGCACCGTCTCGATACGGAGCTCGTGCACGACACACCATCCCCATTCGAAAATGGAGAAAAAGTCGTGGGTTTTGATGACGCATTTTGAGTTGTCGTCGGAATATTGCACCGAGACTTTCTCCCTGATTCCAGGCTTGGACTTGTACATGAGCACGTGGGAGGACACATACTCCTCCAACAATTTCTTGACTGTCTCGAGGTTGGTTGATGCGCCCACGATGTACTCGTGATCGATAAGAACATAATAGGTGGGATGCGCTTGCATTTTATGGGTTGAAATTACCCTGTTAAACGAACTTGATGGAAGCAGCGTCCGGCACCGTCTCGATGCTGATGTAGCTGAGGGCCGTGCAACCCCAATTGAAAATGGAGAAACGATTGTGTGTGTTAATCCTGCAGCTGAACTCAGTGAAATAGTCAACAGAGACCTTCTGCCTGTTTCCAAGCTTGGTGCTCTGCTCGAGCACAACACTGGACACAAGCTGGTCGAATGTCTCCTTCACTGCATCAAGATCGGTTGATGCACAAATAGTCTTCTCGTCCTGGAAGAGGACGTAGTAGACAGGTTCGTTGCACTCGTCCTGCTGGTCGCAGCACACCTCGGTGTCGGACGTCTGCTCGCTGCCATCAATCTCCTCGGAGGCCTTTTCCTGGTCACTGAAGACAGCATCATGCTCTTCCTCAATGGACTCCACGACGGGCTCAGCGACGGGCTCAGCGACGGGCTCAGCGACGGGCTCAGCGACGGGCTCAGGGGTGTGCTCAGCGACGGGCTCAACGACGGGCTCAGGGGTGTGCTCAACGACGGGCTCAGGGGTGTGCTCAGCGACGGGCTCAGGGGTGTGCTCAGCGACGGGCTCAACGACGGGCTCAGGGGTGTGCTCAACGACGGGCTCAGGGGTGTGCTCAGCGACGGGCTCAACGACGGGCTCAGGGGTGCTTTCCATAACAAACTCGGGAATTGTTTCATCCTTGACGATAACGTCCACGACGGAAGTCTCGATCAAAGTAGAGTCGAGGAGGCTTGTGATTTCCATGCGCTCCTCGGGTTCTTGCTTAGTGTCACAGACGTCATGCTGGACAATGTCGTCCATGTCGTATACAGATACGGGACACACGCCGTTGGTGCATTCCTGGACATTGTGAATAGGGGCTTGATTGCTTTCCATGTTTTTTATTTAGTGCCTTGATTTTAAGCCGACTGAAACTGAATTTTGCTGTTTGGCCCATATGCCATCAATAAAATGAGCCTACAGGCAATCAAAACACTTTTACAGGACAAGAGGGTGAAAAAGATCACCGAGGGTGATATTGTCACCCCCTCCAACCTGGTTAGTATGATTCAACCCATGGGTACATTCAACCTTGGATACGAAATTCGCGATGTTTTCTGGGACGAGTACTGCAACTACGTTATCAAGTCCAAGAACGAGGACGGGTCGCTGGGGGCGATGGTAGGACTGGCCGAGAAGAGCGACTCTCTCAACCCGTTCATTCCTGTACTTGTGGACGTGGACATCAAGGTCAAGGAGGATGACACTGCGGATATCACAAGCTCCTTGTACACGATGGACCAGGTCAAGACGCTCGCGCATGTCTACCAGACCATTCTCAGGGAGATTGTTGACGGCATCGATGACCGTCATCTGGCATGTTTTGTCCTGGAGAAGCTTCCGTATCGAATTATCAGCAGTACTGGACAGCCGTATATCAAGCACGGCTTCCACATGCACTTCCCCTGGATCTTCCTTGACAAGGCCGACCAGGAATGCCAACTCATCCCTCGCGTCCAGAAGCGAGTGAATGAGCTACAACTCTTCCTTAACCTTGGTTTCGAAGACAGTGGAGCACTCATCGACAAGGCCTACACGCACGTCCCCTGGCTCCTTTACGGTAGCCGCAAGTCCGAGGACATGGAACCCTACCTTTTGTCCACCATTTACGACGTGGATGGCAATGAAATTGCCCTGGAGGATGCGCTGGAGGGCTACCGCATCTACGACGTGAAAAATCAGGCGCTGGAGATGGCCGGCAATGAAGAGTTCTACCTCCCTCGAGTCCTTTCCATCATGCTTGCCAACCGCGACTACTTTGGCATCAAGTCCAACGTGCAGCGCATGGTGCGTCCTAAGCTCAAGGCCAAGAAACGCGTTCCGGAGCAGCCCAAGGACGACCGCACTGACGAGGAGCGCATTGTGGAGGCGAGGAAGCTTGTGGACATGATCCATCCAGGACGTGCCGGTGCCTACGAGACGTGGATGCCCATCATCTTTGCGCTGTACAATTCGTTCTGCAGCAATGAGGCCAGCGAGCTTGCAGCGCTGGACCTGGCGATGAAGTTCAGCATGCAGTGCCCCGAAAAGTACAACGAGAACGAGCTCATCGCCATGTGGGAGAAGCTTCAGCCTCGCGAGAGCGGCTACACCATGCGCACCCTGCACCACTACGCCAAACTGGACAACCCTGCGCAGTACAAAGTCCTGCTGAACGAGCAGCTCAAGTCGCACGTCTCGGAGAGCTTCCTCACCCAGGGTACGCACACGGCCATAGCAAAGGCGATGCACAAGATGTTTGGCAACAGCTTCATCTTCTGCGCCAACAACACCCAGTACCTGTGGTACGAATTTGAAAACCACGGATGGAAGAAACTGGAGGGAGGAGGCATCAGCCTGCGCAAGAAGATCTCCAATGACATGGTCATGGTGTTCCGATCCATGTCCCAGGAGGTGCACGAGAAGCTGATGAAGGAGGCCGACAACGTCGAGCGCACACGCCTGATGAATCGCATCAAGGACATCAACTCGATGATCAAAAACCTGGAGACGACCCCCTTCAAGAACGCTGTGATGCGCGAATGCCAGGACGAGTTCTTTGACGACTCCTTCCTCAAGAAGCTCGACCGCAACAAGTACATCATCCGCTTCAAGAACGGGGTGTACGACCTGCAAAAGCACATCTTCCGCGACGGCCTGCCCGAGGACTACTGCTTCAACTGCCTCTGTGTGGACTATGTTGAGTTCAACGAGACCGACTCCAAGGTGCTCGAGGTGCAGGACTTTTTCGTCAAGATCTTCCCCGATAAGTCGCTGCGGGAGTACTTCCTGGACACCATCGCCAGCATCTTCGAGGGTGGCAACAGCCAGAAGAAGATCTACTTCTGGACTGGTGTTGGTGACAACGGCAAGTCCGTCATGCAGAACATGATCATGAAGCTGTTTGGTGAGGAATATGGAGGCTACGCCAAGAAGCTGCCGACGTCCCTCTTCACCGGCAAGCGCACCCAGTCGTCCAGCGCGGCGCCCGAGCTGGCCCGCATCGGCAATGGAGAGAGGTGGCTCATGGCCCAGGAGCCCGACAAGACCGAGGTCTTCAACATTGGTGTGTGCAAGGAGCTGTCCGGTAACGATACCTTCTACGCCCGCGGCCTCTACTCGGAGGGCAAGGAAATCCAGCCTATGTTCAAGATCGCAATCGTCTGCAACGACCCTCCGGTGGTGCCCGACAACGACAAGGCCTTCTGGAACCGCATCCGCCTCATCCCCTTCGAGTCCAAGTTCTGCGACGACGCGCCAGATACATTTGAGGAGCAGCTGCGCCAGAAGCGCTTCCCCAACGACCGCTCCTTCAGCGACAAGGTCCCCGAGCTGCTGGAGGCACTGGCGTGGTTCCTCCTGCAGCGAAGGAAGAATGGGCTCTATTTTGACGAGCCCGAGAAGGTCAAGATGGCCACGTCCAACTACCGTCTGCGCAACGACTTTTATGGGCAGTTCATCGATGAGAACCTGGTGGAGGCGCCCGCAAGCTCGCTCAGCCTCACCGAGATTTATAGCAACTTCAAGGAGTGGTACAGAGACGGATTCCCCAGCCACACAATGCCGACCAAGGCAGACCTGAAGGAGCAGCTGTGCAAGCGCTTTGGTGAGCCCGCTGGAGTCAAGGGAGCTCGCTGGAAGGGATGGCGCTTTGCCACCCAGGCCGACCGCAACGTCATCAATCTGAACGACGAGGACACCCCGATTTCGGAGGCCGGCCCGTCGAGCGCCGCCGCGCCTGCGAAGCAACACGTCGACGAGTTTGACGAGTTTGACTTTGATGATGACGTACCGATGCCGTAAATAAATAAATGGGAGATAAGACACGTTTCGCTCTGGCTCTGTTTGTGCTGGCAATCCTGTGTGCTGTAATTCTGGTTCAGATCCGTGAGGACTATGCTACCTCCGACCCCAAGCTGAACGAAATTCACAATGTACTCCGAGAGCTCGACCCCGTCGCCAATCAGCTGACCCTGTACTCGGGCGACAAGAGCTACACCGTCAACAAGGAGAAGATGACCCTCTGTCTGAAGGAGCCTGGGACGGAAAAGTACTACGACGACAACACACTGAGGTATGTCGCCATTCACGAGCTGGCGCATGCCACCAACCAATCGGACGTGGGACACACGCCCAACTTTTACCGCGAGTTTGACAGGCTGCTGGACCTTGCCGCACAGAAGGGCCTGTACGACCCCAACATCCCAATTCCGGACAACTACTGCAACTACAAGCGCAACTAAAATTGCCATCCGATACAACGCGTATTGGATGCCGTCAACATACCATGAGGGAGACCAGGGACCAGATTGTCCACCTTCTGTCGCGAGGCGCGGGCGTCAACGCAGACCGGGTGGAGCGGCACATCTACGCCGTACTCTTTCCGGAAGACGAGGAGGACGAGGAGGGGCGCACCGTCTACCAACACCTTCTGTATAACTTTGTCTACATGTACGACACGGAGGACGAAACGTCCTGCAGTCGCGTCACCGAAAATATTTTGAAAGCTCGCTCGACCGCAGAGCTCAAGCATGCAATGTTCTCGTGCCGCATGGAGCTGGCCGAAAACCAGAAAATGCGCGACGAGTACATCACAAACCCTATGGAGGTGTCGGAGGGCGTGGAACCGTGCCCCAAGTGCCGCAGCACCAAGTCCTACTCGTACCAGAAGCAGCTGCGCAGCGGCGACGAGGGCTTCTCCACCATCTGCACGTGCGCCAACCCCAAGTGCAGGTACAGGTGGCGCATCAACTAAGTCTACCGTATCTGAAGCAGCGCTTGTCCGCATGTGAATTTAATCCGTCGTAAAATCTGAGAGTATGCAACCAATGTCGGCGCGTCCCGGAGGCTGAAAAGCATGGACTGGAGGTCATCCTCCAGCATGCGCATGGCCCGCGTATGTTCAAATAGCTCGGCGTGTTCATTGAGCAAGGTATTGAGGACAGAGCTCGGACTGAGCGCATCGGGGCTCGACAGTGCGTCCTGCACCAGAGGCGACACGGGGCTCGCGCCGTTTTTGACCCGGACGAGGTCTGTGAAAAAATCAATTGGATTTTCTTCCTCCATTTGATTTTTGACGGAGCATTTTAAGTCTTACAGGACGACGTCCTCGGACGGGGCCTCGCACTTTTGCACCACCTCGTTGGATGCCAGAAGGACCATGGTAGCCGCAAAGGTCGAGATGGGGATGGTGCGATTGGCCGCGCTCATGATGGACTGCTTCTTTTGCGCGGTCTTTGCGGCGTCCTTGCGGCCTTCCTTCGTGGTAGCCTTGACGTCCTCCATGCTGATGCCGAACTGTTGCTCCAGGGTTGGCTGGACATTGTCCACAAAGGCCTTCATGGAAGGGCTGAGCTCGTAGTAGCGGTCAAAGATACGATCAATCATGTTGGCGAGGAGGCGCATCATCTTGGGGCGCAGAACGACAGAGACGATGTTGTTGTTCGTGTCCTTGACTACGGTGATCAGGTCGCGCTTGTCCTCCGAGGCGGCGACAAGGCTGTACCTCACCAGCATGAGGGCAGCGACGGAATTGATGTAGGTGGGGTCGGAGAGGTTGGTCTGGGCCTGCATGGCGGTGTAGATGACCGAGCCAATATTTTGAAGGACTTCATCCACATTGGCGGGGTTGGGGTAGCAGAGGTTCTGATTGGCCGGAGGCACGAGCATGTCCATCGCCAGCTTTGCGCGGGAGACGAGGTCGGCGATGAGCGGCTTTTGCAGCTTGGTGTGATCCTTCAGAAGAATGTCGGCGGACGCTCGGTCGCGGCGCATCTCCGATTTCGAGTAGGAGGAATCTGACCCGCTCGAGGACGGAGGCGGGGGGCTGCTCATGAACTCGAACGACTCTGAAGACAGACTCGCGAGAATGTTATCCAAGTTGGACTCGCTCACGTTGGCGGTCACCGGCGTGGTGGGCTGCAGCTTCGGCTTTCTCGTCAGGTGCCATGCTACCAGAGCGGCCGCAACCACGCAAACCACAATGATCGTAATTATTAGGGTGCTGGACATTGTTTATTCTACCGTGACAACCTTGTTGATTCGATCGTAGTGGATGGTTGACACGGTAATGTCCTCCAAGTACAGTGTATGGATACCGTACTGCCCATGCGTGGTGTTGCGCAGGAGCTGTCGGTGTTCCAAAGGGACAACAGCACCTGTATAGTCAAAGTAGACAACATATGTACCATTGCACTGGTTGCACTCGTGCAGAGGGGTTCTGCATATGGGGCAGTTCAGCCCGTGGTCCATCCATTCAAGGAGACAGTTCGCGTGAAACACGTGGCCACACTTTGTGCGCGCCGCTCCGCTGTCCATCGCTGATACGCAGATGGAGCATTCGTCACCGCACTTGGGCGAGCACGGCTCGATTTTTTTGTTGGCATTCCACGCCATGCAGTCCATGCACATTTTGGAAAGATGAAACGTCTGATGCGGGGCCGTCCTCTCCTCCTGTGCATAGACGTCGCGGTAGCACTGCTGGACGCCAGAGAGTAACGAGGCGAGTGTAAAGCCGTCCGCAGTGGGCGAGGTCAGGACAGCCTCGTAGGGGTATCGGAGGGGGTATGTTAGTCTCACCTTGATTCTCTGATCGGGCACCACGATGTCGCCCGAATACATCAGAGGTCCGTCGACACATCGCGGATTGTGCTCGTCAAATGTGTCTATGATGGTCTGTGAACGAATGACCTTGCCCGAACAGGGGCACCTGCCATTCACAACGCTGGACCTCATCTGGAGGACGATGTCTACCGACATGTCATCATTTAGAATCTGGACACACTCGTAGAGACAGGGTGCGCCGCATTCGTGCTTGGAAGATAACTTGATGTCCCATGACGGCCGGGACATGCGGATTGGATAATGCCCAACCATTTATTCACCCGTTTTTCATGCAGGTGCTTTGTTTTCTTGCTTCCTACCCCCACTTGTTTGGGCCGGTCTATCGTCGCTTTAAGATGCTTTTGCATTCGTATAAAGCATGATGTTTCGCGTCGGAGCCATTGACCCCGGCAAACGAAATTTTGCATTTGCCATTCTGTGTTTCGACCTCGGCGGTGCAGCCGACCTCGTGCTTCCGAAGAAGAAGGATCGCTACACGTCCACCGGGGAGCCGAGCACCGCCTTCTTGGCCGTGCTTGACCGCATCTGGCGTCTACCATACACTGTGGATGCCATTGAGAACGTCCAGCTGGAGACCAAGGACAAGGGCTACCATGTCGGAAACGAGACCCTGATCGCACTGACGGGAGTGCTGGACCGCTACCTCCAGCTGTGGGACGCGTGCGACATTATTCTGATTGAAAAGCAGATGGGTTTTGGCAAGGCGCACAACACGCTCGGCCTCCGCATCGCCCAGCACTGTCTGTCCTACTTTTTGATCCGCTACGCCACCTTCAAGAGCATCGTGGAGTATCCCGCTTACAACAAGACGCAGATCCTTGGTGCGCCCAAGGGGCTGAGCAAGCCCCAGCGGAAAAAGTGGGCAGTTGAAAAGGCCAAGCAAATCCTGAGCATCAAGGATGCATCTGTGCTGTCCAAGTGGTCCACCTTCAAAAAGAAGGACGACGTTTCCGATTGTGTGTGCATGTGCTTCAGCTATCTCGTCGGGGACGTGTTTACCTAAAAATTTAGCCGTAAAACAAAATGACAACTTCGATATCACAGCGTGCTTCCAATGAGTTTCTGCGTCTGCTCCGTGAGCGCCAGGGTGCTCTGACCGAGCTGGACATCAAGGCCATCACGGCCATGTATGTCGCGGCCGGCATGGACAAAGCCAAGGTCGAGCAATGGCTTCAGTACACGATTGCCCGCATGCCCAGGGCGGAGAACGTCCAGGTTGCCAAGACGTGCCCAGTGATTGACATGCCCCTTCCAGCGTCCGCGCCGGTGGCGCTGCCCGAGCCCCATGGACTCATGCAGCTCGTGTCCGACCGCCTGCGTATCGGAGCTCAGCCGGCGCCCGCGTCTGCGGACGACTTTAAGCTTCCGCAGTAACAATAAAGATGGTTTCATGGGGGTCTTTTCTGCTTGGCCTCGGCCTCGGCGCCATGGCAGTCGAGGCGTTCTTCTCGTCGCCCGCCATTTCCTTTTTGACAGCGGAGGAAACGAGAAAAATAATTGGAGAAGACATTGACGGCTTCATCGCGTCGCTCACGCCGTCCGACCTCAGCGCGAGGCATGCGTTGAGCGTGCGCGACTACATGCACAGTTCCATGCAGTCTGTGCTGAACTATACTCCACAGCAAGAGAAGCGCATTCGTCGCTTGGTGGACGCCATCAAGTACAGCAATGTGCCTCTTGAAAAGTACGGCATGGACCCCTCAAAGTTCAGGGCGATGCCGTGGAAGTTTGCCCTTGCCAGGTACGAGGACGAGTACCCCCACACCCGAGGCGACGTCATTTTCCTGTCGCCCAACGTCCTAACCAAAACAGACCTGCAGCTGCAGAGTACTTTACTTCACGAGCAGATCCACGTGTACCAGAAGAAGCACCCCCAGGATGTTAGAGCATTCCTTGAGCTCATGGGGTACCAGGAGGTTGGACGACGCAGCATGGACCCATTGCTTCGTGCCAACCCTGACCTGGACGGTATTGTATACCAAGACAGACAGGGCAACATCTCAGGGCTCCAGTACAGGAGCAAGACGCCGGCATCCATCGATGATGTCGTTGGTGATGCTCAGAATGAGCACCCCTTGGAGCAGATTGCCTACATCGTTTCGCGTGATAGATAAATGTCCAAGCCTATCATGACGCCCGCCATGAACCTCATGAAGGTCATCGGCAAGTCCATCCTTTTCGCCAGCATGCAGTTTGCCATCGGATCTGTCGAGATGAGCTCCAAGTTCAGCGTCAAGAACTTTTCGAAAGATCAGGCCACACTTCAAAATGCGGCCGACGCCCTGTCCGACTACATGATCATTGCCGTGTTCTGGACACTTGGCACCTCTCTGGTGTTTTTCGCCAATCACGGCATCCAGGGCCTCATCGCCAACATCCTGTGCAACGTCGCCATCATGGTTTGGATCTATGCCAGCTACATGGTGGCCTTCCGCCACGCCGCCGAGGCCAACCGCCTCCAGATGCCCAAGATGTTCAGCAAGGGATTCATCATCTTTTAAAGAGGTGACACCAAGGTAGAAAATGGAGTACCCCACCCATACCAGATTTTTTGAGGACGACGAAGGAAACGAGAGAACGATGACGCTCCGCCGCACCAAGGACGAGCACTATCTGCTGACCACCACAAAACGATGCAAGCGCGACGGCATGTGGACAGAGCTACTGCAGGGCCTCAAGCTGGACTCCAAGTCTTTCGATGTAGCGCGCACTGCGATGAACAGTTACCCCAAGTAACCAATTGACTTTTCAATTGGTGACTTACATGTAGTAGTCGGCAACGCCGAGGACAACGACGATGGACTCGACCGCGACCAGGGCGGCGAGCATGTTGCGGATGCAGCGGAGGCGCTTGACGGCCTCGTCCATGTTGGATGCGGCGCGGTTTTCCTCGAGATGGAGCATCTTGTTGGTCTGATACAGAGCGATGGACGACACCACGATGGACACGGCCAGGATGGCGTAGATGAGCATGGCAACCTCTTTGGAGAAGACGGGAGGGCCGAGCTCCTTGCTGCGTCCAAAGTCGTACTGGTACAGGGATGTGTAACGCATTTATTGATGGAGAAAAAATCACTCGTCAACCTCGGACTGTTCGATCTGCGCCTTTGACTTGACGTAGATGGAGATGCGCCCAAGGGTCCCCACGGAGGATCGGATGAGGAGGGGCAGCTCGCGGTGCTGGTAGATCATGAGTTGAGATGACATGCTTGAGATCTTGGAGATGCGGCTGAAGATGTCGAGGTCGAAGGTCTGCTGGACGTCCTCGCTGGTGTCGTCTTCATCCTCATCGCCAAAAGTCACGTTGCGGCTGAAGACGGAGTCGGCCACGGTGCTGAAGGAGATCTGCCTCTGCTTGGTGCGGACCTCGATGGCGTTGCCAATGTTGGACATGTCCTTGATCATCTTTTGGAACTCGCTGGACGAGATGATGACAGGGCGGCCATAGCCGGTGGGGAGCTCAATGTCGAGGCTCTGGATGCGCTGGATCTTGATATAGGACACGGTGACCCTGGTCTTCTCCTTGGGCATGACCTCGATGCCGAGCTCGCCCATACGGTCGGCATCGATGAAGAGGCTGATGGTGTCCTTCTTTTTGGACGTCTTGACCATGCGGTAAAAGTGGCCGTTGTTGAGGCCAATGGTAATGGGACACGTGGATGACCCCGCCTCTCCCTCTGCTCCCTTGAGCTTGAAGGTCGAGAAGGACTCCCCGTTGAGCTCCAGGTCGATCAGAATCTTCTTGTTGGTGTCGGTCACCTTGCTAAAAAGACCATCAGGACGAATTTCCAGCGCCCCCGACTTGATGTTGTTCTGGAGCAGCTCGGCCAGACCCTTCACAATATGACCCTCGGACGTCTTGCAGTAAAATTCTTTCGCTGCCATTTTTACACTAACAACGTTGATGCTTTAAACTTGTGCAGTTCGTACCCCCCTAATCCTCAAAAACAATCTCAGGTGCAAACAGCTGCTTGAGCTCCTGGAGGACCTTGAAACGCTTCTTCATCAGCTTGTAAAAATTCTGCACCATGTTCTTGCGCCAGAAAGTCTGCTTGTTGCCCGGAAGGTACTTGGCGCCGGTGTACGTGATGACGTCGCTGTTTCCGTAGGCGGTTTCCAGCATCTGGTCCAGGGGGTTGACTGCGAACTTGAGATAGTAGTAGGGGTCGATATGGATGATCTCAGAGTGCTCGCGGAAGTACTCGATGTCCTCCATCTTGTCGGCGAGCTTCTCCTCCATGCCGGGGCCCATCGTCACGATGAACTCCATGCGGCTGCCGGGCTGGACCGGCTTGCCGCGGAGGCGCATGCGTTCAGCCAGCTGGACCTGGGGAGGTAGAACGGTCATCTTGTAGCGACGCTCATTCTCGCACGCTGGGCATCCTTCCTCATCATGGCACTCGCATCGCTCTGCGTCGATGCCGTTGACCTTACAGGCCGAGCAGTTGTGCTCTTGTCCCTCGACTCCGATAATGGTGCACGCACGCCACTGCCTGATCTTTCCGTTCAGGGAGGCTGCGAACGCGTCCAGCTTCTCCAGGTACCTGGGCCCTCTGTCCTCCTGGGGATGGAATGAGGGCAGCTTGACATCGGGACGGGTCTGCTTGAGGACGGCCTCCTGCTTGCACCCCTCACATGCGCCCTTGCACGTACACCGTTTGGCGTCAAGGCCGTTGGCACTGCACGCCGCACAACCGTGCGACTTGGCCGTCTTGTTCAAAATCTTGCTGACAATGTTCTGGCGCAGCTTGCCTGTGTACATGCCGATCGTCTTCTCGAGTTTGGCCACGTCCGTCTCCTTCTTGAGGGTGTAGACTGGTAGCTTGGACGCGTACTGGTCGGCGTCGTTGACGCTCTTGGTGACGCGGAACTCCTTGTCTGGGTGCACGCGCTGGAAGATCTTGAGAAGGCCATCAAAGACCGAGTTGATGACAAAGCACTCGTTCTCCCTGTAAAAGATCTTCATGATCAGGCTGAGGTAGAGGTTGCGCACGACCTCCGAATTGTCGCGACGGGACAGGATGACTCCGCGGTTGAACGTCTTGCTCGACACCTTGCCGTCGCGGTCGCAGGTCAGGGCCATGTAGCGCTTCTTGGTCAGGATGAAAAAGCGCCAGTAGATCTTGCCCTCAAAGGCGAGCTTCATGGGCTTGGGGAAGAGGGCAAGCATCTCCTCCTCCACGCGCTCGCAAAAGTCGTAAAGCTCGGCCGGTTTCTCCGTATGCGTAAAGTGGACGTAGCAGCTGTCCGTGTCGCCGTACACCAGCTCGCCATTGTACTTGGTCTTGATATAGTGCATTGCCTTCTCGATGGACTTGCGTCCCATCGCGGTGGTGCACATGGCGCCCGGCATGAAGGGCAGGTAGCCGCGCGTGACTCCCATGGCACCGTACATCGAATTGGCAGACACCTTGAGCGATAGCTGGCGCTTGTCCAGCACGGTGATCTCCGAGTTGAGCTGGGCCTTGCGCACTGGATCCTTCTCGGCCTTGCTCTCGTCCTTCAGTTCGTCAATCACACGGTTGACGGCTTTGCGGGCGTCCAAGAGGTTGACGAGGATGGTAGGCAACACGCCCTTGGGCTCCTTGAGGAAGCGGTACTTTTTCGGACCGGCCTTGTCGCAGATGACCTTCTTGACCTTGGTCTTGCGCTCCGTCTTGTCGTGCTCACATCCGATGTGGTCCTCCCATTCAATGACGTTGCACATCGAGTCCGGGATCTTGGGGTCCAGCACGAGAGTGTGATAGTCAATGTTGTATGCGATGATGGTCGTAGGGTACAGGGACGAAAAGTCGAAGGAGGTGACATTGTCGTAGAGTCCGGGTTTGGGAGGGAAGACGAAAGCGCCCGAGTACGTCTCGTCCTCTGCTGCCTCGTAGCCCTGGCCCTCCACCACCATGTTCTTCTGGAGGCAGTACTTGTAGACCTGGCTGAAGACGGTGATCTGCTGGCCCGACGAGTACAGTGTAAAGATGGGCACATTGCAAACGTTTGCCTTCTCGGACACCCACGTCCAGACGTTGAGCTTTTCAAAGAGGCGGTTGACAAGGTAAGCGTCCTGGACGCAGTACTTGCCCACCACTCCGAGCGCGGTCGGGGTGTTGAGACGGAAGCACTTGAAGATGCCCTTGGGCGTCAGCGGGTCCTTGGTCTCGCCCAAAAAGTAGGTGGAGACCGTCTTGAGATTGTAGGCCTCGAGCTTGAACTCGCGCTGGACCATGGGGTACATGTCGATGAAGAGCCTGCCTTCCGCATCCAAATAGGTGAACTCCTGGGTCTTGAAAGCGCTGCTGCTCCACTTGATCTTTTTGACCACGCCCTCGCGGCCCTCGATCACGCCCTGCTTGCTAAACAGTGTAAACACATTGTGGGTGTAGTTGGACTGGGACCTCTGGATCATGAACGGAAAGTCAAAGCCAAAGATGTTGAATCCCGTAATGATCTGTGGGTTTTTCTCCCTGACCAGCTGTGCATAGCCCTGTAGGAGCTCTGCCTCGGTGGTATAGTTGAGGATCTTGATGTCGGCGCCGACGCGCTCGGGATCAGGATGGCCCTGCGTGAGCAGGTACTTTGTCCAGGTCGACTCGTCCGACCCCTGGCGGTGGAAGACGCAGCTAATCATGCGCACATCGTCCCTGGGCTCAGCGGGGTTTGGCATGCGCGTGGGGTTGGTAGAGTTGGTCTCAATATCCATCGAGAGGACCAGAGGGTGCACGATCGAGTTGCAGTCCTTCAGAGCCGACAGCTTGCTAAAGTCGGCTTTGAACTCGTAGCTGCACCGGCTGCGCCGGTCGTCGTCCTCGTGATGGACTCGGTGCATCTCGCCGGTGATCCATCCGGATGGAGGGATGTCCATGCTGCTGGTGAACTGCAGCACCGGGGAGGCATTCGCCTCGTGGCACTTGACAGTGATGTCTCCAAAGTCTGCAACCCTGATGGGGCGCGCGAGCCTGTACGCCAGACGACGCCTTGCGACGCTGCTGTCGAAAAACATCTGCACAAAGTAGTGCTTGCGGTACGTGACGCCTCCCCTGCGGTCCACGTCGACGTCGGCATTGTACAGCTTCTCCTTCTGGATGATTTCTGTCCTGCAGACGCGGATGTTCTCCTTGGCACAAGCGCTCTCCAGGGCCTGCTTGACCATGACGACCGAGCTGTACTCCCACTCATGCGACATGGCGGGGAGCCCAATCATGGCCCAGCACTGAAAGCCGGAGATGCGGACATATGCGTCCGCATTGTTGACGAGCAATCCATACAGATTGATAATCAGACCCTCGTCGTCGGAGTCCTCGTGGCTCCACTGGTAACTGAACAGGGAGACAGGTTTGGCGGCCTTCTGTTTCTCTTTGCTGGACTTGCTCATGACTCTTGCTTGTTGAAGGACACCTTGTCGTGGCTTTGGATCGTTTTTAGCAGAGCTGCGTGCAGCCAGTAATAAATGAGTTCGTATATCTATCCCACTCTCCAGTGGATTGCAGCAACCCGCAAAGGCCCCACAGTCACGGCCCGTTTTCTCTTTCTTGTGTCCTCCGTCATGATGCTCACCGAGTGCAGCCTCATGAACCTTCCCTTCACAGTTGACGACATCCTGGCCCTCACCAGCCTTTCAACGCCGTCCGACGACGCTGTCCGTCTCGCCGTTTTCAACAATGTCTGCACAATGGCACTTCAGCCCCTGTTTCCCGGTGCGCGCTTCCCTCCGGTCGTTGCAGTTCCCCAGTGGTCCTCGCTGGTCTTGACGCTATTGCAACAAGCCAATACATTCCTGCAAGCTCGTGCTAATGACGGATCCGCGTCCAGCATGCCTGTGCCACTTCCCAACGGGGACCGCGTGATAGAGCCAGGAGTCCCTCTTGGAGCAGCGCTTCCAGACCCTTTGCTATGGACCCCACTCAAGGTAGACGGAAATGTCCAGTCCTTTCTGACACCGCAGTGGGGCTATGTCAGAAATGTAATCAGCAACGATGACGCCACACTTCTGCTGACCGTGGCTGATCACCTTTTCCCCACCCCTCCGCAGAGAGAGAAGGAAATTGACGAGCTCCTTGCTCTGGAGTACTCCAACAGCGAGCGCATGTCGGCAGAGTTTTGGGCTGGCGGTCCTGGTACCGTCACGCCTCCTGGCATCTGGGCCCTGTTCTGCATCAAAGCAATGGAGACACTGAACTTTACCTGGTCCAGGCAGGTCTGTGTCCACTTTTTGCTGAGTGCTGCGCTTTTCCAGTCCAGCATTACTGCATGGAGAATTAAGCGCGACAAGATGCAGCAGCGGCCCATCCAGGCCATCATGCAGCGGCCTCCTTCGATTGTTCGCAGCTGGAACGGCATGGTCGACACGTCTGTCTGGCTTCCGTACCAGGAGTTGGATTTTGTCACTCCGCCCTTCCCGGACTACATCAGCGGCCACTCCACCTTCAGCGGCGCTGGCTCCACGGTGCTCTCGGAGTGCCTCGGAGCGCTGGCCCCATCCGAGGTTCTTGCCCGCTTCAGCAGGGAGGAGCTTCTTATGCTGAGCCCCATCTTCTCCAACAGCCCAGTTTACGATATCAATATCAACAGCCCCTCGTCCATCTCGTTCGCGCCCAACATCTCGCGTATCGACGCCGAGTACCCTTACACCACCATCTGCTTCAACTACAGCAGCTGGAAGGACATGGCCGCCGACTGCGGCAAGAGCCGCATCTACGGAGGCATCCACACGCAGTCGGCCAACGGAGCCGGACTCATCATTGGCGACTCCATCGCCAAGGTCGTGCTGGACAACTACCTCCTCTTCAACCGCTAAAATTCAAACGTTGTGTTTGGATTTTTTTACTGGGAAAACTCGGCAAAGATGTCCACGCCGTCGTAGTCGACGTCCTCGACGTTCATAAACTCCAGCTTGTTGTTGAGATTGTAACGATTGGGCTTGACCCACGTGATGCTCCTCCACTTGCTCCCTGCCTCGATGAGCGTGTCCTCCTTGATCATCTTGCGCGTCCAGCTGTCCTTGCTAATGTACATGCGTATGGATCCGTCCATGGTGGTAAGCATCTCGCATCCAAGGTACTCGACAACTTCAGGGCTGTGTTCCTGGGCGGTGGTCCAGGTGAACAGGCGCCTCCCGCTGGGGTCGCTAAACACGTTGTCAGAGCTCATGTTTGATTTGAGTCAAAATGGGTTGCAATTCTGTGTCTCAGTTTTACTTTACAAGGCGGTAGACCACGTGGCCGCCGGGCCGAGTTACACGAATGATGCTGCCTGGCTTGTAGTTGTACCAGCGGACCATCTTGTCGCTGCGGAGGAGAAGGGGTAGATTGGGACCGAACTTGGCGCGCACCTCGTCGGCCTCTTCCTGGTCGGCGAGCTCGTGGCGACTGGACAGTTCGTGCTTGGTGGGATTGTACATGAGCTCGGCCAGTGCAAACTGTTCAATGTTGATGGTGTGTATGGACTCCAGGGTCTTTTTTGCCGACGGAGTGATGACCTCGCGATAGACCAGAATGAGCTGCCGAATCTGAAGGTCTTCGCACATGGCGATAACGTCCTTGAGCGTGTTGACGCTCAGTTTGTTCTCATTAATGTAGACGATGACTATGCCCCCAAGCTCCTCGTGCTCGGCCACGACCATGTCCTCGTCAATGGTGACCCTGTCCATGTCGTAGCCCCTGTCCGCCAGCAGCTCACACGTGATCTGCTTGGCCTTGTCCAGCGTCTCGGTCATTCCGTTTGATCTCAACCCAAGCGATGCGTCGGTTGGTCATTTTTACAGGGGGAGACGTATCCATCATTCTGGATAGGTCTACTGAATGCGGGCAAGGATGGCGTCAATGGGCAGCTGCTGGAACGTCTCGTAGCTGTAGGCAAAGAGGTACTTGCAAGGTGGAATTGGCGTCTTCTCGCAAAGCACGTCGTTCGGCTGTAGGTTGAAAGGATAGGCAGAGAGGTTGATGGGGTACGAGGCGGGCGTCTGCTCAGAGTAGTTGTTGCCAGGAATATAGCTTCCAAGCAGAAGCCACTTGAACTTGGTCTTCTTGAAATTCTGCAGGGCGTGGTACACGTCCATGTACGAGAGATGCTGGAGAGCGTCACGGCATAGGATAACATCATAATTGTCAGGAATGGGATCGGTCACGATATTGCAAACGCCGAACGTGGTGGTTGCGTTCTGATACTTGTCAATATTTCTGAGGATGATCTCGGGGACAATGTCGACACCATGATAGACAAAGTCCGGCTGTACTGTGCGGATGTCCTTCCAGAGAAGCTGGGTCCACTTACAGGCACCGCAGGGTGCATCAAGCATGGATTTCAAACCATTGACTGAGACAAAGTCGAGCAGGACTTGACGGGTCGTGATGGTCATGTCAGGCTCGGAGCCTCCTCCGCTGCCGTCGCCTTCGGGTCCCCACACGCGTCGGTGATAAATGTCTCTGAAAGCGTCTTGCATTTTGTTTTATGAAAAAATCTTTTAGATCAGCCAGTGTAATCGGTCACTGACGGGGACGCTGTAGAAGTGCAGCCCGTGGAGCCAAAGCTGCCTGCGCCCCTCTTGGAGGGCGGAAGATCGCGAACAATAAGAGGGTACTGGAGCCTCATGTCTCCAGCAACAAGCTGGAACAGACTGCACCCCAGATGAATGGTGAAGGGTTCATTGCTGAGGTTGTCTACGCGGGCCTGGACCTCACCGCGGTAGCCCGGGTCTATGATGCCAACAGAGTTGGAAAGTCTCAGAGGAGTTTTGGTGATGCTGGACCGGGGCACCAGCATGACTCCCCGAGGCTCCAGTGGAGCGACAGAGATCTCGAGTGGGATTGGAAAGGATCGCGCATTTGCGGGGACGGTGATCTCGTCACTGAAGCAGTCGATCCCGACGTCCTCATCGTGGTTGCGCTCCAAAATTCGCTTACCATACAGATGAGCAACTCGACTGGCATGGTTGATCATTTTGATCAGCAAGATGCGATGTGTTGCCAGGACGCCGCCGGGCAGCGGAGGCACATCCTCGTTGTTGGATGTACCGATAGTTCGTATGATGTTCAAAAGTCTCTTCATTTTACTACTTGGACCACAGTCTCTAAATCTCAAACAGTCACGACACGCGGATTTTTCTGGAGGATGACGCTGCCTTGCTGAGCGGGATCGCGTCTCACATACTGAAGCGCAAGGACGGACACCGATACCCGCGCTGCGTTCTTATGCTTGCTTCGCTCCTTGACCTTGGTCGCACACTGCATGATGACGTCATCGCCGACCTCCTTGCCCTCGCAATGGAGCACTCCATGCGGGCTGGGGAAATGCTGCAGATGAAACCAGAGGTTGTTTGGATGCAGTCGTCCACGCAGCACCAAACTCTCGTTCTCCTCCGCATTCTGTCCAACATGGAACACAAGACCATCTATCATATACGTCTTCATTTGTTACACATCGGGTGTCTTTACATTCAACGTCTGGCCCTCTGGGCGCGGGGCATCGTCTCGTCATCGTCCGCGTCACGGCGTCTACGACGATTGCGCTCCTCAAAGTCGTCGTCCTCGGAATCGGTGTCCTGGTAGGCCTGCAGCGGGTCAATCAGCGAACCGGCGCGAGGTGCGGCTACGCGGCGGTTGCGCGAGCTCAGCAGGCGGATGGCTGGCAGCAGGGCGACCGTCTCCACCCGCATGGAAGGCGTCACAAACAGAGCAGGAACAACAGGATCAAATGTTTCCACATCGGGGCGAACGTGGGGAAACATAAACCATTTGGCAGTCTCGTTGTTCTGGAAGAAAAGCTCGGGGTGACCGCGGAGGAGGCGCTTGATGACGCGGAGGGCGAGGTCGGGGGTCTCACACCCCGCAAGGCAGTCGGTCAAGTAGTAATTAGCATCAATTGCCACATACCTGCAGCACCATTCGGCCACACGCTTGGAGATCATAGGGCGGTTGTTGAGAGCAAAGCAGATCTTGATGAGGTTGATGCGCTGGTAATCGAGGATGGACATGGTGAAAAAGTTTGTTGGGGTGGTGGAGCCTGGGCCCAGGGAGTCAGGTGTGCTTCGGAACCGGAGCCTCGGAGCCTCGGAGCCTCGGAGCCTCGGAGCATAAAATCTCCGACCCTATTTTTAGAATTTGGGTTGACACTCCAAAATGAGTTGCTTACGTCACGATCTATTAATAGATTTCTATAAATAGATTTCTATTAATAAAGTTATGCCTTCGAAATCAGCTTCACGTCGCAAGGGTAGGACCAAGCGCACCGCCAAGCGCACCGCCAAGAGGACGGCCAAGCGCACCGCCAAGAGGACGGCCAAGCGCACCGCCAAGAGGACGGCCAAGAGGACGGCCAAGAGGACGGCCAAGCGCACCGCCAAGCGCACCGCAAAGAGGACCGCCAAGCGCACCGCCAAGAGGACGGCCAAGAGGACGGCCAAGCGCAAGTCGGCCGGCACCCGTCAGGGCCCGTCCCAGTCAGCCACGATGTACCCCGTCGGCACCAGAAAGATTGGACTGAATGGAGAGATGTGGGAGGTTGCGTCCACTTCCTCTGGTGTCCACCGCTGGGTGAGAGCCATCCGCGCTGTGTACGACGAGCATGGAAAGAAGATGAAGCTCAATCACCCCCGTCGCAGGACCCCCACGACCAGGAAGGGCAAGCAGTGGGACAAGTGCCAGGAGCTTATTAGGTCGCGCCAGCGCGCCAACATCAAGAAGGGTATGGACAAGAGGTCCGCCAAGCAGGCCGCGTATGCATCGGTCAAGCGCAACCATCCTGAGTGCTAAATTATCTTGATTTTTCAATACTTTACAATTGAAAAAACTTACTGGGCAAGGACGGGCTGGGTATCGGGGATGCGGGTGTAGGGGACGCCGACCTTGACAGACAGAGGGTGCCATCTGAAAAAGTCGTAGATCTCCTTGGCCTCGCCCATGATCCAAGGATAGCGTTTGATCCACTCGGCGTTGGTCGAGTTCAAGGACACAATATGCATCTTGCGAGCAACCACATTGCGGAAGTGCTGATTTTTCAGAATGAAGAAGCGATACTCCTTGATGACCTTCATGAGGTTGTGCATGGTGCCGACCTTTTTGTCCTGAGAAGCGGTGCTGAAATCATGCATGGCCTTTTTGAAAATTTCAACAAAGTCGCGAGGGACGACGTCGTCCCTCGAGCGCAGTCCGTGGAGGTTCTTCGGTGTGCACTGCATGCAGGCGGTCGGAGCACAACCGTCGGTTATGCAACTTTCGCATACACGGTAGGCGCACTTTGTACAGGCGAAAACATTTTTTGAATTTGCGCAAATATTGCAAGGCATAATCTGTCTTGAATATACGCTATTTGTCTTTAAGTTCGAAATCACGATCAGTTAAGTGTAGCGGTCTAAACGTCTCCGGTGTGAAAGCAAAAAAGTATGGCGAGCAACCCCACTTTTGAGCTTGTTATGATCGTGAAGAACTCTGCGGACACCATCCGCAAGACCCTGACCTACGCCAGGCCTCTGGTGTCGAGGTGGACCATCCTGGACACTGGGTCCAGCGACGGTACCCAGGACATCATCCGTTCCACCATGGAGGAACTGGGTCTTCCAGGCACCCTGTATGAGGAGCCTTTTGTGGATTTTGAGACCACGCGCAACCGCGCATTCCAGCTTGCCACCAAGCAGTGCACGCACTATATCGTGCTGGACGACACTTACCTGGTTCAGAACGCGGCGGCCATTCAGGCGTATGTTGCTGGACGTCCTGGCATCAAGGCGTTCAATCTGGTTGTGCACACCGACCAGGACTTTTACTACAACACCCGCATCACCCGCGTCGACAGCGGACTGCGTTACAAGTACAAGGTCCACGAGACCATCGATTACCCCGTGGAGCGCACGGTCAACATCCCCAAGTCCGTTGGCTATCTTTTTGACAACACCAACAGCACACACACCCGGCGCACCCTTCTGCGTCAGGAACGCGACTACCGCCACCTCCTTTCGGATCTGGAGCGCTTCCCCGAGAACGCGTACGTCCTTTTCAATCTTGGGCGCAACCGATTCAACCTGAAAAAGTACAAGGAGGCCGCCGGGTACCTCCAGAGGTGCATCTACTGCAAGGACCTGGGCGGCTTCGGCTACGATGCCGCACTGATTCTGGCATCGATCTACCAGAAGAACAAGGAGTCCAGCGAGCGCATCATCAACATGTTCAAGTTTGCACACGAGCTGGACCCTGAGCGCATCGACGCCCTCTTCCACATGGCGACCGAGTACTACGGTGCCCAGGATTTCAAGGAAGCCACCCGCTATGTGAAAAAGGCGTGGAAGCTCCTTCAGAACACAGACAACATCTCGGGCACCCTGCAGATGCGCAACGTCGAGATCCCCCACCTGTATATTGAGTGCTGTATCCAGACGTCCAACTTCACCAAGGCACAGGAGATCCTGGTCCAGTCCCTGAAGGACCACCCCACCGAAATTCGTTTCCAGAACACGGCCTATGCGGTGACGCCTCGTAACCCGAGCCACACGGTGCACCGTCTGGATGCCAAGCTCTGTGTCATCCACACCGGCGGCAAGACCGTCTGGAACCCTGCCACGGCGGACAAGCAGAGCATGGTGGAGGTGTCGGCCGTCAAGGTGGCAGAGCTTCTTGTTTCAAGGGGCTGGAAGGTGATGGTCTTTGGACCCTTCGTGGGCGCAGACGCCAACTACGAGGCCAAGGCCAACGGCGTCGAGTACATTGACTCTTCAAAGTACGGCGACATGGCGCAGAAATATTTCATCGACGTCCTCCTTGTCTGCAACGAGAGCAACAATCTCGTCTATTTTGACAACATTGACCAGGTCTACCTGTGGACGCACTACCCCACCCCGTCGTCGGATGGCGGCATGCAGCTGCACAAGACCAAGTTCAAGGGACTCATTGTTCTGTCGGAATGGCAGCGCAAGATGATCCAGAAGGTTTACCCGGCCCCTGCGAGCATGTTTGTCATGAGCAGGTACGGCATCAACTCCAAGCACTACGCATCGGAGAGGGAGAAGGTTGCTGGACGTTTCATCTTCTCCTCCATGCCCAACCACGGCCTGGAGCGTGCCGTCGCCATCGTGGAGAAGGTACGCGAGTGGATGCCCACCGCCACGCTCAAGGTGCTCTGCAACCGTGACCTGCTGGACGATGAGCAGACTACCATGCTGGACTCACGGAAGGAATGGGTCACGCTGGAGCCCTCGCCTTCAGCAGCACGCATGGCTCTGGAGACTCTGAATGCAGAGTGGATGCTACTGCCCACCAGTGTGGAGGATGCCTACTATGTGCAGGCCCTGGAGGCCATGGCTGCAGGCTGCTGTGTTGTCGCTTCCAATCTTGCATCGCTGCCCAACATTGTTGGCAACGCCGGATCCCTGGTTCCGGTGGACGCCCTGAACGATGTCAGTGTGGACGACTTTGTGGACCGCATCAAGTTCCTGCACACCCATCCCGACATCAAGGCCACACTCTGCGGGCGCGCTCGGGACGCTGCCAAGGACATGAGCTACGGCCAGGAGGTTGACCGACTGATTCGCGTGTTTGAGAGCAACGCCACTAAAACTGAGTAAATGAAAACAAGCAGCAGATTCTTGCAAATGGCAGCGACCACCAGCCCATCGGATTGCATTGTGTGCCTGCACCAGTTGCAGGATAGCTCCCGCAAGGTGCTGCCCTGTCAGCACGAGCTGTGTGCAGGGTGTTTCAAGAGCTGGCGCGACCAGTGCCTCGACAATGGCAACAACTTTACGTGCCCCTTCTGCAGGCGCGTGCTGGAGAAGGCGGACGTGATGTTCACGGACGACATGATGGCAGAATTTTTGAATCCACAGGGATGGACGCACTATGGCACGGTCGCACAGGAGTTTGCAGATGACGACTCGGACGCATCGGATGACTCGATAGACTATGGAGACTACGACGACTTTGCCTATGTGACGGACGAGAACGGCACGCGCACCGTAGTGTACTCGCGGGCGGACTTTGCCAACGATGAGGTGTACGAAATTGACGAGAACGGGTACATAGTACCGCGCATTGACCCCGAGAGGGACTACGTGGACTACCCCGACCCCTTCCATGAGGAGGAGGTGGATGAGTAAAAATGAGCCATTCGATTATCAGACAACCGTGTCTGGTAACCCAAGTACTAAATGAGCATCACCGTCCACAATCAAGTTTTCAAAAAACCCATCGCAGACCCGTCCGTCTTCCCCAAGGCCGTCTTCATACCGCGTCAGTGTTTTCACTGTGGAGAGCCGGATGCAGTGCAATGCATCACGCTGAGGACGGCGCATCCCAGCCACGTGCTCCTGTGCTGCGAACAGAAGGCATGTCAGGACGCCGTTCTTGACGGCATGCTGTACTTTGTCAGGTCCTCGCTGGAGCCCATCCTTCTGGATCCCGTCGACATGCCATGCAAGGACATTCCGGTCGTGGTGGAGCGCAGCAATGGAACGGTTGAAAACAACTGGGAACTGCACGGCGTCATCTTTAATGACACTGAAGTGTCCCACATTGTGTGCTATCAGTCGAGAAACCACCTCATCAAAAGCGTCCCGGTGGCGGCTTTCATCAGCCACAATGGCGACCTACGAGAGGTCGTGGAAAACCTGGTCAACGAGCTCGTGGACACAATGATACACGACTTTACAAATTTGTGGCAGTAAAACAATAAATGGTTGAACTTACAGATGCGCAACAGCTGTACATATTCCTGGGCGTCATCGCCCTCGCCGCGATTGGTGGTGTTGTCTATTTGTACTTCAGGTCCCGCAAGCAGAACTTCCAGTGCGGCTGCGGCATGGCCATGAGCACCGCCCCTCCCATGGTCGAAAACATTGTAGTCGCACCCCCCAGCGCAATGATACCTCAAGAGGAGCAATATCAAAACCAATGCGGTGCTATGTAGTTTTACAAGCGATGGTCTTGAACGCCTTGGGGTCGGGCTTGTCCGTCTTGTCCGTCTTGTGGATGCCCCACAGCTTGGTGAACTTTTCCGAGTTCAGTTTCTTGACCTGCAGTGCAAACGTGAGCTGCTTGCATGCGTCTGCCTGGCGGGATACCTGCATTCGGGTTGCTGCAAGTTCCTTTTCTGCCTGCTCCATCTTGGCTACAAGTTCGCTATGTTTCCGGGTCGCCTCAGCAAGCTGCTTCACTACAATCTGCTGCTCCATGTCGGACAGTTTGACCATGCTCTCGAGCCATTGGACGTCGTCCTTTGCTACCTTATTTGGAGACGGCGACCCGCGTGGTGAGGGAGGCAGTGCAACCGGCTTGAACACAGACTCGAAAATAGTCTTCTCGGGCTCCATGTGTATTTTTTTGAGATACCCAAACTACAACAGTTTGGGTATATAATGTACTTTGCTCCGATTCACCGATGCTCCGATGCTCCGATTCACCGATTGTTGACCCATCGAATTGTCCGGTTGCCAGATACGCAAGGATGCCACCACACTTTAGGGAAGGCGAGGGGTCTGTACTTGGAGGTCATTGCCCAGAACCCAAACCCATTGTGGAGGGTGATGTCACTGATGGTCATGTTTTTGATGACGACGCATTGTGTCTGTGTGTGGTCCACAAAGGGTGACGATGCAGGGTTGGATGGCCAAAAAATTGTCAGGTAAAACAGGCAGTGAAGATTGGTGTTTGAGATGCAATGAAGGACAGCAAACAGGCGCCATCCGCCATCCCAGAAACGATCGCCAGTTGGGATTGCTTTGACAATGTGGTATTGGAGGGTATTATAGGATGCGGCAAAATCTGCAGTCAGTGTCAGTTTTGTTGAGTTTGGAGATTCCAGCACCATGAATGAGTTGGACTTGGTCGCATCCACGGCGAGGGCGCATTTTCGAACGTCATTTCTGTCGGCCAATTCGCAGGTCAGCTGCCACACCCCGTCTTCATCTTTGAAAATGTTCATGATTCTTGTTTTTACAGACTACACATTTAGACCCAAAAGCTTGATAGGATCCCGCTGGAGCTCCTGACGCGCCTCGTCGCTGAGGACGGTGGTGTAGTGGTCGATGATCTTGGTGTAACGGTTGGGATGCTTCAAAAGCTCGCGGCGGACGAGGTCTGCGTCGTCCTTGGACAGCTGCGCCTTGAACCCACCCACGGTATCCTCGTCGACGGAGACGACCGTCTTCAGGCGCTCCACCCACACAAAGTTGCGCATGGCATTGTCCGCAATGTCAAAGACTGCGCGGAAGAGAAGGGCGGGGACAAACTCCTTGAGCTGCTGCTTGTCCTGGAGGTCGGGCCTGCCACATGACTTGACCTTGGACCAGTCCACCACGGCTGTCTCCGACCACACCTTGGACGACCGGGACGTGGTAGGGATTGGGTCCTCCTCCATCAGATTTTCAAAGACCAGGTAGGGGTACTTTGTGTCAGGCCTGCACTTCTTCCGGAGGCCGAGAGGAGACTGGAGCAGGTTTGGCTTCATCCAGACCACCTCGCATGCCGAATGTGCGACGCCGAGCTGCTCCTTGACATTTGCGAGCTCCGTGACCACCGTGGGCACGTCCATACTGATGAAGGGTCCTTTGACGAAAAGAAGCTGCCCACCAAAGCGAACAAAGAATGTGTCCGTGTGATGGTTGGATGTGACGAGCTGAGCACGCACCACAAAGTCAAGGTCCTTCTCCTCCTGAGGCCACTCCGGCTCTTCCTGCACGTCTGTGACGGTTGCTGGTGCTTGAGGTGTAGGAGGAAGGGAAGCTGGAGATGGTACAGCTTCGGATGGTTGCTGGACAGCATCCTCAACCACGGTCATCTTTGACTTGAGGTATGCGTCCTTGTAGGGTTGGTAGACCTTGGGGTCTTCGTTTTCGACGACAGAGCTGACGGTTGCAAAAAACTCAGAGTCCTTGCCCATGCGGCGTCCCGTCTTTGTGTGCATGTCCAGGACGTAGTCGTCCAGTTCAATGTCGCGACTGAGGATATTGCGCCTGATGATAGGCAGAAGCTTTTTGACGTCTGTCGGCTGGACGGTGTTGGGGGTGATGCCCGTGGTGTTGAGGCGGATGATGAGGAGGCACGGCAGGAACCAGCACAAAAAGTCCTCCTTGAGAGGAGACAGCTCCTTGAACCACTTGATGGCGACGTCCACGCGCTCGGTCAGGTAGAGACGGCGCCCCTCATCCAGGACTTTCTGAGCAAGGTAGGACTTGATGAGGTTGAAAATCAGAAAAGCGGGCTTGGTACTGCCCATGTGCTTCTGCGTCTTGAGCTCTGAAATGCAGTTGCCCCAGTAAAGGCATGCTGGAGAGTTTGCTTCCAGCGCTCCAAGGAACTGCATGGCAGCATTGATGACATCGCTGGACTCGGTGTTCAGGCCGGTATAGCGAACGGTAGCGCGGAAGCGCTTTGCGATCTCGAGGTCCACGTCAGGGAGGAGCCCAGGCTTTTTCAGGGAGGGGTAGGTAACGAAGGCGTACCTGTAGTAGGAGCATTCCCTTCCGTGCACGCTGCGGCACATGGTGTAGACTACGCGGACCAGCGCCTCGACCTCGATGTTGCGCTGAATCTTGAAGGCATCGTCCGCAATGTCCTGCCACCCCCTGCGGCGCTCGCGCGCTTCAAGCGCCGCGAAAATATCGGAACTGATGGCGGGCCAGATGTCCGCATTGGCGACACCAATGTCCTCCATGTACATCACCATGAGGCGGTGAATCATATTGGAGCGGATGCCCTCCGACCTTGGGTCCCTGAGAAATGCAAAGAGGTCCATTTCAAACAATGCGAACAGCGCCTTTGGCAGAACACCTCGCCTGACATACTTTTGGAGGGCGGACTTGGCCACGTCCAGCGTCCACCCATTGTACGTCGTTTCGCAACGGTACACCGCACTCAATTTGCCGATGGTCTGCATCTTTAGATGGTTTCTTTTTTTACAAGGTGTTCAGGGCTTAGACCTGTTTTAGCGGCCTGCGGTATAGCTGCAAAGGACGGGGACGCCGTGTGTCTCCCTCCACTTGCGCTCGATATAACCGCGCAGGTTGTCGTCGGGACACTCGACCCAGCCAAAGTACCACTTGAAGCGCATATGCTTGGGCTCGCGTGCGTTGATGCCGTTCTTGAAGCAGACCACGTCGTTCTCCTCGAGGTACTTGCGCTCCGCCGCGCTGAGGTGGAGGCTTTTGAGCACGTCGTCCTTGGTACGGGGCCTCACATAGGCGCCGTCGATGAGGACCTTCGGAAGCTTCCTGCTGGATGGGGCCCAGGCGCACTTGGCGTGCGAGCTGCGCCCCTCCTTGGGAGCCTCGCAGATGAGGTCGACGCCGAGGCCGCTCATCTCTCCGTAGAGGCCGGACTCTCGAAGGAGGTGCTCCTTCGCCCTGCTCTGGAGGTTGGTAGTCACTCCGTTGTAGACGACGACACAGCCGCTGTCCATCCTGGACGGGTTTTTCTTGGCGGCGTTCAGGCAGTGGTTCACCGGCTCGTCGGTGTACACCCAGTAGCAACCGGCAGTCTTCGGAATACCCTCCACGGGCTGGGCGCCACGTCCGCGTACGCGCTGGTTGATCTGCACACTGGACACGCCCTCCAGGCTGATGGACGGGATCTCGATCGTGAAGACGGTACTGGTCTTCTCGTCCAGAAAGGCAGGGGCAAACTGCTTCACACGCGACAGCTCGCCGAGACCAAGTTTGTCAAATTTCAGTGCAAGTGCATCCATGGTTTTTGGTTCAGAGACCGGGTTGACTTTCAAAATCGTTTTTACTTTTTCAAATTGCAATGATCTGGTCAAACTGGCCTTCCTCGGCCTGGTGACAAACGAGCAGAACGAGCTTGTTGTGCATGGTGGTCTGGAGCGCGTCGATGACTTTGTTAAAGTTGTCATAGTCGAGGCTGGAGATGCACTCGTCCAGCAGAAGCATAGGACTTTCAAAGAGCTCGTTGAGCGCCATCACCAGGGCCAGGTTGACACGGTCCCTCTCGCCTCCGGACAGCTGCATCACCTCCATGTCGGTCCCCTTGTAGAAGACCTGCAGGTTGATCTGGGGCTTGGTCTCCTTCTTGTCCTTGGAGGACCGGAAGGTCTCCAGGGACACGACAATGGGCTCCTCCGGAAAGAACAGGTTGAGGTTGTCCTGGAGGCGGATGTTCAGGTCCCCGAGGATGCGCTCGAGGTACATGCTCTCAGCGATGGTCATCTTCTCCTTCAGAAGGAAGACGCTCTTGAGCAGCTCCTCTGCGCGGGCCACATTCTTCTGGGTCTTTTCGTACTCGTCGACAAGCTGGCTGTACTTTTTGAGGTCCTCCACGGAGCGGTCATAGTCCTGCATGCGCTGCAGGACGTCGTTGATCTTCATGAGGTCCTGTCGCACCGCGCTGAGGCGGTCGTTGACATTCTGGGGTGTGGTTGTCAAGCACTCAATGTGAATAGAATCGTATTCTGCCTGGACGCGATGTTCAGCGGCTGTGAGCTCGTCCAGTTTGGATGACAGTGCTCGACGCTTGCGTCCAGCCTGCTCCGCGCGGTCGCGGATGACAAGCGCTTCCGTATGCTGGACACGAAGGGTCTTGAGCACAGAGTCGACATCACGCTCGTCAACGTCGATGGAGGACAGGATGTCCAGGCCCTCCTTGCGTAGCGCCTCGGACGCCCGGTTGGATGCGACAATGCGCTTCAGCTTGCTCTTCAGGACGGCGATTTCGCGCTCCTTTCTGTTGTTGTCCTCGACGTAGCCCTGGGCGTCCGCCAGCCAGGAGCGGAGGTCGGACAGTTCGTAGAGCTCATCGTATCCCTCGCGGACGACGCGGACCGTGCTTTCAAGATGCGCGCGCTCCGCGTTGTTGGACTCGGCCTGCTGGAGTTGCTTGCGGAGGTCAGCGAGGCGCCTGGGATCCACGGGCGCTGTGATCCGGTGCAGCGCATGACCATCGTAGCTGAGGTCGGACGAGCATGACGGACACGAAAGCTTTTTGGAACAGAGCTCCGCCATGTGGATGTCTTTCCGGATGGCGTCCACGTCCTTGGCCGGAGGCAGCAGAGCGAGCCGGGCCTGGGCGGACTCCATGCGTTCCACGTCCGCAATCATGGCCTGGTAGCTGGCAATGTTCTCCGTGAGCTCCGAGCTGGTGCCGTCCTGCCACAAGGATGCGTCCATATCTGAGATTCTGGTCTCAAGGTCGCCGGCCTCCTCCAGCGCGGGCGCGCGGGACAGAACATCCTTGGCCTGCTCGAGTTTTCTGATCTTTTCGGAGAGGGAGCCAACGTCATATGGACATGCTTCATCTACCATGGAAGACAGCTCCGTCTGCACGTCGGATGCCTGGGTGCGGATGTTCTTGAGCTGCGTTTCGCAGCGGATGCGGTGGGATGCCGCTTCGCTTGCTTTTTTGGACTCGTCAATGACGCGGCGCAGCTCCGTCTCCAGGTTCCTGATCTGTTCCTCCTTGGAAGAACGGAGACGCTCATACTTTTGGCGCAGTGCAGGACGATCCTCCTTGGACGACTTGATGGGAAAGGACAGCTTGGTAGGCATGGGTGTCGAGGCCAGGACCGTCTGGAGGGTCTCGGCCTTGGAACGCAGGGTAGTCAGGACGGTGCTGCGCTCCTTGATCATGTCTTTCAGGCGCTCCTTCCTAAGGGAGAGATCCAGGCTGTCGAAAACAAAGTTTTCGAAAAACTCAAGTTTGGCGGTGGGGCTCATGTACAGGAAGGTGTTGAAGTTGCCCTGCATGATGTAGCTGGTCTGGTTGAAGTACTGACCAAAGCAGCGGTCGATGACGGCCTGGGCGGCGGCATCCTCAAGCATCTGACCGCTACCAAGCACGAGGGTCAGGCGGTTGGGATGGCGGGTGCGGCAGATGGTCATGTCGCCAATCTCCAGCTCCACCTTGCACTTGTTGGTGCCAAAGGAGAAGACATTCTTGCCCTCACCCGTGACTGCAAACTGGATGGCGTTTAAAAGGGTGCTCTTGCCCTTGCCGGACGCTCCGTTGAGCAGAAGGAGGCCCTCGTCGGCCGTCTCGATTTCGCGGGACTTGTAGCACCGAAAGTTTTCAAGCCGTAGCTTCATGGTGTTGTAGAGGCCCGACGCCGCCGCAGAGTTGGTGCAGTTTTAGGTTCTGTTTAAAGAACTGGGCCGTCTGACCAAATTCCATGAGTGAGAATACTATTACGTTTGAGCCTGTAAATCAATTACGTTTCAAGATTGTTGCCAAAGGCCTGTCTACCCGGTACGGCGCCATCCTGGACAAGATTGCGTCAAAGCGCCGCCTGAACGAGGACACGTACTCGTTCGACAATGCGTACAGGCCTGTGGTGGAGAACCTGATTACCAAGGCCGACAAGTCTGCCGTTATCGGCACCATCCAGGGCAAGGACCGCACTGTCCAGAACCGCTACCATCGAGGCATCTCGGATGCCGAAAAGAGCGATGCAGATACACCCCCTCCCCCTCCTCCTGTTGCTCCCGCTGCGAAGAAGCCCATCATCTTTTCAGACAGCGAGGACGACAGGGCGGCCATGCCCCCTCCCTCCGTCCCCACCAAGGCAAAGAAGAAGGAGAGCCCACCGCCTCCGCCCCCCGTGGTGGAGTCGTCGTCCAGCTCTTCGGAGACGGAGTCGTACGTCGCGTCAGAAGCTGCTCCCTCGGTGTCGACGTCCACCATTGCATCTGTCTCCGCTTCTGCGTCGTCCAAGTCGTCCAAGGTGAGCAAGCGTCAGAGTAGCAGCAGCGATGACTCCGACTACGAGAGGTATAAGAAGGAGAAGGAGAGGCGCAAGCAGAGGGAGCGCGAGCGCGAGGAGGAGCGCGAGCGTGAAAAGGCACGCAAGGAGAAGGAGCGCAGAAAGGAGAAGGAGAGGCGGAAAAAGTATTCCAGCTCCGAGTCCTCGTCGTCGGACAGCTCACCCTCGCCCACGCGCTTCCGCAAGTACAAGGGCAACAAGAAAAAGTCCTACAAGTTCAGCGACAGCAGCAGCCAAAGCGACAGCTCGGATGGTTTCCCGGAGCCCGAGACCCCGCGCAAGGTGGACAACTACAAGGAGTTTGAGCGCAGGCTTGCCGAGCTGGAGCGCATGCTTAGGAAGGCCAAGAAGTAAATCCAATAACCATGTAATTGGATTTATGCGTGAAACCTGGAGATGGAGCCCAGGATGCCGTGCTGTTCGAGAACCTGCTTTGCTTCGTTGACCCTCTGCTGCTTCTCATCGGAACCGCCCTTGTCTGGATGGGCTGCAAGGATGGCTGTCTTCCATGCCTTCTTCACTTCTATACGGTTGGTGGTGTCAAAGTCTGGAGGTAGCCCGATGGCAGCAAGAGCCTGAACCACCTCGGCGGATGTGGTGGAGGCGGGTGGCTGTGCTTGTGTCCGTGCGGCCTTCCTGCGCTGGAGAACGTCTGACGAATCAGAAAACCAACGGTTTGCATAAACGCGCCACTCACCAGAGAGGGAGAACGCAGAATACTTGGGCGGAGGAGGGATCTGGAAGAGAGGGTCCCCAAACGCAGAGCGTCTGGATGCGTTGCGCAACGTGGAGATGCGCTGGTAGAGGTCGGCGCATTTGGTCTCCAGGAGAATGTCGTCCACCTCCTTCTCGATTTCGCATGCTTTTTGAGCAAAAGCGTTCTTGCGCTTGGCCTGCTGAACGTATGAGACCTTGATGTGAAACGTGAATGACGTATACGGGCCCAGGAAGGATGGCACCATGGAGGTCAGGTCTTGCACCCATGGCATGCTAAACACTTTTCCAAGCAATGTCTGTGAGACATTTTCGTGCTTGATGTCGTACTCTTGCTGGAGTGTTTTGACCAGCATGTCATACTTGATGGAAGGGAGGGTGCCCTGGACTGTGGTGGTGAGGCCCAGGATGATGCTGACAGGAAAATATTCCCAGAGGAAAAAGTTCATGACGGCATCAATGGCGGTCTTGATGTTGTAGCCTGCGGTGAGTACGGCCTGCTGAGCGTCGGGGCCATTGTGGTCTGTGATCATTGCGAGGGACTTGGTGTCGATGTAGAGCATTGCTATCTTCAGCTTGGTTTTTGGTCGTTTCCTCTTGAAGCCATATTATGCCTGCAGGTCAAAAACCTCAAAGTAGACAAAAACAAAGAGGAAGCTGATGATTGCGTAAAGGGTGCTGAGGCCGAGAACACGAACCGGCTCGACCTCCTGCGGATTTGACTTGTCCATCACATGCGAGGGCTTTGTGCGGTGGAGGATGAGGAAGGAGGCAAGGCCAGTGAAGGCCGCTGCCACCGAGGCGGCAGTCGCGATGTGGTGGGGCCGGAGGCTTCCAAAGCGGAAGCCAAGCTTCTGCATGGATGCGCGCCTGGCGCGGGCCATACCTCCAATGGCGACGGAGGCGAGGCCGCCAAGAAGGCCAAAGAGAACAGAGTACAGGGTGATCTTCTCGGTGGCGACGACCCTCTTGCCATTTTCGAGCTCAACGTGGACCCAGCGAGGCTTGATAAGGAGCATCAAAATGTACGAGGACACAAATGTAACTGCAGATGTGGCCAGCGCAACATTGCTGTCGTTCATTTATTGTGTGCCCATATTGCGAGCACAAACAATGACCATGTTCGGACAACATGGTCATTTTAGAGCTGGTCGATGTGGCTGAAGTGGTCTGTGTTGTTGACAAAATGGAGCATATTGGCGGGCGCTGTCGCGACAGCAGGCGCCTGCGTGTCGGACTTGATGTCAAGGTCCACGAGAGGCGGCGCGGACGGAGGGGGCGGAGGAGGCTGGTTCATTTGGGTGGGGGCGCGATACCAGGGATCGTGCTGGGTGAATCGGGACAGCGCCCTGCGCAGCGACCTGGTGGGCCAGTTCTCCAGGATCCAGTAAGCGCTGCAGGCGGTGGCGATACCAATGCCGAGGACCAGGGCCGCATCCCTTCCTTTGGCAGACGGAAAGTTGGAGATGGACGCTGGACACTTGAACCAGTCCGACTTGTTCATCGTTGAAAAATTCATTGTTTGAAGGTGGCCTTCACGTCTTTAAAGGCTACTTGAATTGAACATAGTAGGCACCACCAGCAGAGGCATCCTGGTTTCTGGGTCTTCTTCGACCTTGAGGATTTGCTGTGCTTGCTGAGCAAACCACATCATAAAGGCAGCGTCTCGGTCGTGCATTTTATTTTGGGACACATGTTCGTCCTATAAGTTGTTATAGGAAGAGCAATTTACTGGGAGGATGCCTTGACGTACTTGTCTGCAAGGATGACAAAAGCGTCAAGCCACTTCCAGATGGCGGCGCGGTCCTCGCGCTCCAGGGAGGGGGAGATCCAGATGCGGCGGAAGACGTCGGTCTCGGACCTGTCCATACCAAAGTACAGGGCGTCCGACTCGGTGAAGATGCGGTCGTCGCGCTTTTTGATGGTGTCCCTGAGAGGCATGACGTTCTTGATGAACTGGTCCATGACAAGAACAATGGGGAGCTGGTCCTTGATCAGGATGCGGAACATGACAAACTGGCCCTCGTCGGGGAACATGTCGATGAGCTCATCGAAAAAGCTGACAAGGTTGTTCTTGAACTGCTGAAGAATGTCCATACTGGTATTTGATCCTCACATGCATGTCCTTAAATCACCAGCTCTCCGATGACCTTGAACTTTCCCTGGGGCGCGGCCGCTGCCTTCTGGGCGAGCGCGTTGGCAGGGATGATGGGCGGCGACCACTGGCACTTGATGATGCGAACGAGGAGGACGTCGCCCTGGCTGATTGTCCTGTTTTTGACACGAAAATGCGCGTTTGGCGATGCCTGGAACTCTCCACCAAAGGTCGACCTCGGGACCAGGACACAGAGGCCGTGATAGTTGAGGAACAGACCGTCGGACACGATGGTCACCGCCTGTGCGTGAAACACCATTCCGACTGCTGGAAGGATGCGGTCCAACGTGACCTGTACGTAGAACTTGATGGAGATGTTGTCCCTCAGAACTACGTTGGATATGACTTTGACGGGCTCGTATACTCTGATAATGATACCCTCCTTCTCGGTGCACTTGTTCATGTATTTGGCATTGATCTGCTTCTGGATGGCGGACTGGAGGTCGGCCCCGAGGGACTCTGGCTGCACGGTGGTGGTGGTCGAAAGTGTGACTGTCTCCATGGTGAGTTTGTCGTCAGGCACGAGGTGTCCTCCCGTAGTTCATTTTTAGTCGAGCAAGCAATATAAAAACTGGCAGGATGGTTGCAAAAAATGAAGCAGAAGAAGAACGCACCAGAGAGTCTTGCCGACCTTCGCAAAAAGGTCCACATTGCTGCTTTCCTCATGGTCAAGAATGAGGAGAAGCGCATCACTGTCTCGCTGGAGTCGGTCAAGGAGGTTGCGCAGTCCATCGTCATCTTTGACACGGGCAGCACCGACAACACGATCAGCGTCATCGAGGGCTGGTGTTCCAGCAACAACATTCCACTGAGACTGAAGCAGGGCACCTTTGTGGACTTTTCAACCAGCCGCAACGAGGGCCTTGCATTTGCAAACACATTTGAGGACATCGAGTACCTTTTCCTCCTGGACTCCAATGATGAGCTGAAGCACCCGAGGGAGCTGCTGGAGCTTTGCATCAAAGCGAAGGATATGCCCCAGACCGGTTTCCACCTCACTCAGGAGTGGCTGTGGTCCACCGGCACCGGCCAGACCTCGACGACAAAGTACCAGAACGTCCGCCTCATCAAGCCCCGCTGCAACTGGTGGTACAGCGGCGTCGTCCACGAGTACCTCAACCGTTTCACCTCGGAGGACAGGGCGACACGCGAGATGATTGACGAGAAGCACCTTCTCATGGCCACCCACATTATCATCTTCCAGGACCGCATTGCCGACGAGGGCAAGTCACAGCCTCGCTTTGCAAAGGACAAGGAGCTGCTCCTCCGCGAGATCGAGCGCGACCCCAACGACAGCCGCTCGATGTTCTACCTGGCCCAGAGCTGTGAGTGTCTCGGTCAGTCCGACGAGGCGCTGTACTACTACAGGCTGCGCAGCCAGCAGAACGGCTACGAGGACGAGCGCTTCCACTCGTTTGTCCGCGGAGGCGACAATGCAGGGCGCCTCAACCATGACGTGTTTGAGGTCATGAAGTGGTACCTCAAGGCCTACCACCACAGCAAGCGCGCCGAGCCCCTGGTCAAGATTGGCAACATCTTCCAGGGCCTTGGCGATCACAAGAGTGCGGCCATGTTCTACCGCGAGGCCGTCGATCTGGAGTTCCCCGAGGCCAGACTCTTCGTGGACGCCAACTCGTACGCGTTCGAGAGGCATTTCCGCATGGGCATTAGCGGATTCTGGGCCGGACGCCACCACGAAGGCAAGATGGGATGCATCCGCGCCGCAGCCGCCGGACAGATGGTCGAGCTAAACACCAGCAACCTCAAGTTCTATCAGCAGAAGGAGAAGGAGCTGGCCAAGTCCAATAGGACGCAGTACATCCTTGCGCGCATTCGCGAGCGCCTCGAGCTCGAGCCCGCGATGCCCTGGGAGCAGGCCAACAAGTGGGCCGTCGCAGAGTGGGAAAAGTGCGTGCGTGGGCAATAAATGTATAGCTGTTCAGAGTAACTAATTTCCATTCGTGCTGGAATGGAAATCAACAGTTCTGCACCAGACGTCGAACGTCGCTCAGGGTGACGTTCCTTGGCCTGGACCAGACGTGGCCCTCCAAAACGTTGGGCACGTCCTTCCAGCTGTCCACCACGACCACTTCGGGGACAAGCTTTTTGATCTGCCTCGTGAAGGGCGTGTTGAGCAGGATGGGCACGACGCCCAGGGCCAGGCACTCCCACATGCGGTGCGTGTCAGAGCCGTTGCCCTCGGGGCAGATGCTGTACTTGTAGGTGGCCAGCATGCGGAGGTACGACGTAAAGTCTGCGTGGGGGCACCACAGGTAGACATCCTTCAGCTCCTCGTAGCAGTGCTGTCGGACGGCGGGGTTCGTGCCGATGGAGAACTGAAAGTAGACATCGTTGGTCTTGTTCAGCCTCTGGTCGCGGACGGCCTGGACAGCGTAAAGGTTACCATGCCTCCACATCGAGTTGGCCATGCCAATGGGGATGGGGGAGGCCTTGGGGTGGTCCAGCTCCAGATTTTGTGCAAACAGATGGAGACAGTTGGGGTGGTGGACAATGGGGAGGTACAGGTCGTTGATGCGCTGGTCGCTGTTATGGACAACCAGCTTCACGGGGTGCGAAAACCAGTCCATCCGGTCTATCAAAAAGCTGAGGTGCTCTCCCTTGATGTAGACGCAGGTGCCGTGTTCCAGCTTGTTGAAAAAGTGTTTCCAGCGCTGGTCGCTGATGTTGTAGGGGTTTACCTCGACAGGGTTGAAGATCAGAAAGGTGTCGCAGATGTCCTGAATGCGCTCTCCGCTCAGTAGGTCGTCCATTTGTTTTACACAGGGATGTGATTAGATGTTGTTCGCTCCAGGTCAGCGGCTGTACCAGTGCCACGCAACATAGTCATAGTTTGCATCCGTCGGGGCGGACCACACGTTGGCCCATGACAGCCTGCGTATCTTCATTGGCAGACCGTGGATGATCAAAAAGTTAAAGTACATCTCGTACTCGGACGCGCCTGCTGCATGCTGGTGTTCGTTCTCCACCATTTTCAGAAAAAGGTGCCAAAATGGCATGGTAAACCCGTGGCGCTGCTCCACCAGGAAGAACAGGCGGCCGAGGCTCGTTCGGTTGAACATCATGTGGTGACAGATGCCCGACATGTCCTGGTGGACGCGGCCCAGGGACGGGTGCATCCTCGCCATGTGCGAAAAGTAGGGATGGTGGTGCTCATGCCCTACGTTGTACAGGGGCACACCCTTTTCAAAAAAGGTGACGGGTCGCAGGAAGAACGTGTCGGCGTCCACGACGAGATAGTTTTCGAGAATGCCCGGAATGCACAGGCCTGCATACAGTTTGATGAGCTGCTGGAAAAACCATCCATTCCTGTCAGACGGCCCGAACATTTCGGCGACTGTGTCAATGCTGAAAGGGAAGACGTCCTCGGAGACGATGGTGCAGCCGTCCACAACCAGCCCCGGTGACCGCGTCACGATGTAGATGTTGCGGTAGCCGACGACGTTGGCCTTGGTGTAGACGATCTGCTTCTGGATGATGTCCTCGTCGTTCGGGCCCAGGGGGATGACAATGTCGAATTCTGTCATGCTGTTTATCGTGGTTGCTCGGGCGCTTAAGTAGTTTTCAACTATGAAACATAGTTGAAAATTTTACGGGTTTAGTTGAACAGCGCGTGGACCTCCTCGACGAGCTCGTCGGTGGACTTGGTGCCGTCCAAAATCAAAACGCGGTCCTTGGGCAGCGTGGCAATCCACTCCTCGTGGAGGTCGTGCACCTTCTGCAGGTACTCCAGGGGGATGGCGTCCTCGGCCTTGCGGTTGCGCTCGTGGATGCGGTCGGCGCATGTCTGCACCGGCGTGCGCAGGTAGATGAAGAGGGTGGGAACGTCCTCCTCCGTGATGAGGTTGTGGTACTCCTGGTACACGGACATCTCCAGGGGCTCCATGAAGCCGTCGTCCATGAGCATCTTGGCAAAGACCTCCTTGTCGCCAAAGACGCTGCGGTCGTTGAGGTTGATCATGCCGAGCTTCTTGTTCCTGCGCCAGCTGATCAGGCGCGTGACGAGGGCAAAGTTCTGAAAGGTGTAGGCCCACCTCTTCTTGTCGTTGTAGTACGACTGCAGCATGCCGGTGTCCATCCAGACCTGGACGGGCTCCGGGATGAGGTTGTAGACCTTGGGGTACTTGGCCTTGAGCGCGTGGCCGAGCGTGGACTTGCCAGCTCCGATGTTTCCTTCAATACTCCAGTTCATGTGGATGCTTTCTTACCCAAGGTGCGAACCCCTTTAAGGGACAGTTTTAGATGCAGAAGGCGACGGTCATTTCGACGTCCTGCGACTGTCCGGGCTCGGGCAGCTTGATGGGCGCGACGGAGGACCAGCACATGCCCATGTTCTCGACAAACCACAGCTCGGCCAGGGTGGATGCGGGAAGGGTGTCCAGCGCGACGCCGCTCATGTTGGAGCGCAGCACGTAGTGGAGCATGGGCTCGTCCTCGGGGCGGTGCAGGAAGATGGTGTCGATGAGCTTGTCCTTGGCAGCGGACGAGAAGCTCACTCTGTAGTTGTCGTTGCCGACATTGGCAAGATTGACCGTAAAGTTGGGAGGAAGCTCCCTCTGGCCGATGGAGGAGCGGGGCACGACGACCTCCCAGCCCTCGCTGCGACGGTGCAGAAGGTAGATGATGTAGGCGGCCATGCCGACGAGCAGGACGAGCGCGCCGACGATAAAGTTGTGTGGGTCGATCATTTATTGTCACGCCTACTCCGAGTAGGAGAAAACCGCTTCAATCTGCAACAGGCGGTTGGGCGGCAGGGGCGACGGGTTGTCCGGCACGATCGGCTGGAAGAGGGTGCCGTCAGGAAGGAACACGCGGAAGAGGAAGGTGTCGTTCGGCTTGAACTTGATGGTCTGCTTCATGCCGGACGCGGAGATCTTGATGAATGCAGTCCTGGTGGGGCGGGAGATGTCCGTGATGGGGCAGATGAAGACGGCGCGGGTGGAGTTGGGGTTGTTGGAGTAGATGATGTCCTCGCCCAGCGTCTTGGCAGCTGTCATGTTTCTCAGTTCAACGTACACGTACGGGTAGAACGCGACGCGGCTGCCGTTCGTGAGCTCCACATTGGGCAGAACGAGGGTAATGAGGCCCACGCTCATGCACCTTGTCTCGGCGAGCGCGGCTGTGGATCCCAGAAACTGCAGGGGGCTGTAGCTGTCCTGCACGTTGGCCAGAATCTCGTAGGATCTTCCAACAATCGATGCGAGCTCGGGCGACACGGCCGAGCTGAGCTGCGCCTCGCGCGTCGCTCCAGTATACTTTTTGATCTTGTAAACGTAGTAGTTGAAGGTAATCACGCCGGCCTGGACGTTGGGGTACACGGGGTCGGACGGATCGGGCTTGATGAAGATGTACATATTGTTGTACGCATTGTTCTGGGCACTGGCGCCGGCGTCCAGCGTGATGACATTGCGCTTTGGGTTTGCGCCGGCGATGGATGCACCACGAAAGTAGGGAGGGCGCTTTCGAATCGAAAACTGGCCGTTGGTTGAGGTGTACGGAGCAACATAGCCGCTGAAAGGCGACTCCACCACGACCTGTCTGAGAGCAGGGTTGTACTGCGTGATGCGTCGGGCCTGGACGATGCCTGCAGGTGCGGCGTCCCAGACAAGGTAGTAGCCGACATAGTAGGACGCAGTCACAATAGGCTGCTGGTTGTACACGGCGCTGTACGTCTGGATGTTGAAGTAGACGTCGTTCCCTGTGGGCGGGAACGTGTCGGGCGTGGGATCGGTAAGGGTCAGTGTATCGCCCGACACGGGCGTGTTGTTCATGGGCTGCTGGAGGCTGAACTGTCCAGCAGTGGTGTCGAGCGTGAGGGCGAGCTTGGTGTCGCCAGGGTATGAGTTGTTTGTCACCGTGTAGCCGTTGTACGTGTAGAACAAGTTTGTAAAACCATAGACGGCTGGGTTTGCCGCAGACAGAGGCGTCACAAAGTTGTAGACGCCGCCGAGGTGGGTGACAAACGTGTACTCGGGAAAGTCTGAGAGGTACAGGGACTCCGGGTCCAGGTCGGTCTGAGTGGAGCCGTTGATGACCTCAAACTCGGCGACATTGGGGTAGTCTTCCCTCATACGATAGCCCGAACTGATTTCCAAATAGCGAGGCATGCGCTTTTTATTCATTTGGAAATCGCACTTTAATACCCACTTACCTGGTGAGCGCAAATGTGCACTGCACCTGCAGGAGGGGGTTGGCAGGGAGGGGCGATGGGTTGTCGACCTGGAAGGGGCGGAAGAGCGTCCCGTCCGGGAGGTAGACGCGAAAGAACATGGACGAGTTGGGCTTGAACTTGATGGTCTGGAGCATGGAGGATGCGTCGATCTTGACAAAAGTCGCCTGGGAGGGGTCGACGATGTTGGTCACCGCGCACACAAACAGTGCGTGGGTCGCGTTCGGGTTGTTGGAGGTGATGATGTTCTGCCCGAGGCGGAAGTCGTTGCCGTCCGTGCGGACCTCTACGTAGACGTACGGGTACTCCACGATGCGGCTTCCGGTCGTGAGCGGCACATTGGGCAGGAGGAGGTCCACCAGCGCGACGTCGTAGCAGCTGACGTCCGCCTGTGACACGGTGGAGCCCGAGTACTTGAGCGGGTAGGTCGTCGCCTTGGCCTCTGGCAGGATTTCGTACCTGCGACCGACGAGAGGGACGTAGGTTGGTAGGGACTGATTGTACAGCACGTCATTGATTTTGCGATCCAGCGTGATGGTGCTGGAGGCTGCGTCGTACGAAACAATGCGGTAGGCGTACTGGTCGAAGGTCATGCGATTGGTGGCTGTGTCGGGAAACACGGCGGGGTCGTCTCCGGGAACAAAGCGAGGAGAGATTGGCAGGATGTAGAAAATCTTGTTGATATACTGCGCGGGGGTGAGTCCGACGACCGGTGTGATCTGAACTCGGAAGGGGTCGGGCGATGCGACGACGGTGTAGTTCTTCTGGATGGGCAGGACCTTGCGGATGGAGTAGCGATTTGTGTTGGCCGTAACAGGTGCAGGGAACTTGTAGGCTGTTGCGACGGTGCGGAGCTCGGGGTAGTACCGGTAGATTGTGCTGTAGACGGCGCGGCCGTCGGGCTGGACAGGGGCGTCCTCTGCGACAATGTAGTAGTCCTTGAAGATGTTGACGCCGGAGAAGGGCGTCCGGCCATAGATGTCGGAAAACTGGACGACGAAGCAGTCGCTCTGTGCTGGACCAAGACCCCACCAAGGGTACGTGCCTGCAGGGGAGGGGTCGGTCATGTTGCACTGGCTCACCCAGGGTGTGATGGCAGTGTCGACAGGCGGCGATGGCAGGGGGTAGTTGAGGGTGGCGGTGCCCGTGCTGCCAGCAAAGTCGGTGACGATGGAGGAGGAGAACGGAAAGGAGGTGCGCTGGATCTGGTATCCGACATAGACGCGGGCCGCGTCGGGGGTGATGTTGACTGGGGTGAGGGGGTTGCTGATGCTTGGATTGACATTGTCGGAGGTGGTGAAGAACTTGTTGAGCCCATTGACATACTTGATGTAAAAGTCGTAGACGGGGAAGGCCTCGGCGTAGTAGCTGTACTCGTATGGGTTGGTGGAGGCCGTGCTGAAGAGCACTTCAAACTCTGCCACGTCCGGGTACACTTCGCGGTTGCGGTAGGCGGACGACACTTCCATGTAGCGCGTGTTCATGGCTATTTATTTACCTGGGGTGGCCGTCCTTAAAGCACCACCAATCCATCACAAGATCGTTTTCCTCCTGCGCATGAATAAATGGCTGCCCGTTACAACACGCTCGGCGACTACAGCTCGCTGCACCATACCAACATGGTGGTCTCGGACCAAAAGTTCACATTCCCGTCGGAGGTCCACATCCCTGCCGTCAAGAATTACGTCCTCGCCAAGGGCGATGAGGCGTACAATTACCTCCTCTACACTACTGGGTCCAGCGCGTACAACCCTGTGCAGTACCGCTTTGACAAGTACGAGGACGTCAAGGTGGACGAAATCCCCCTGCGAAGCCGCTTCAAGCCTCTGGAGGACGTCATGCTCAATCAGCGCGGCAACGTCATCAATGGAGTGGCTCTCCAGCCCGCCGTCGAGGTCGGCATGGAGAACTACGAGGTTGACACCCGCCCTCCTGGATGCGGATGCACCAGCGTCACGTCCGGCTTCAAGCTGGACAAGGTCTTCAACCCCGAGTTCAATATGAGGGAGATTGGCAAGCAGATGATCCTCCTGGAGGACCATCTGTTCAACCCGTACAGAAGGTGCAATGATTGCATCACCAAGCACACCCTGATGATTGAGGCCCTCATCGAAGAGGCGATCACCTTGGACGACAAGTCGCAGTACACCCAACAGCTCCAGGAGCTGCTCAAGTCCTTCCGCGAGATTTCAAGGTCGCTGATGACCGACGTCAAGGGCAAGAACCTGCCGACCGGCCGCGCCGTCGTGTACGCCCAGAGCGTCAGGCGTCTTCGCAAGCCCCTCTGTCGCGAGTATTGCGACTTTTACTAATCCCATCGGCCTCACTGTCGTCCGTCCATGGGATTCGGTCAAACGCGTTGAAGTAGTGCATCTTGACCGCAAAGAGCACGTTGGACAACTCCTTGCCGCCCCCGTCGTCGCGGTCGTCCGTCTTGCACACAAAGGGCCGGAACCCGGTCCACAGGAGCGAGTGCAGGATCTCGGGGTGCTGGATGAATTTCACCTTCATGATGTTCATCATGAAAGACACTGCGTCGATGCCGGAGGCGTGTCCGTTGTACGTTTTGATGACGTCAAAGCTGCTGTCGTAGACCTGTCCCTCGTAGATGATGCGGTGAGGGGACCACGGACTGAAGCCCTTGGTGAGGCTGATGGTGGTGTAGGGCGACCAGTGGAGGGGTGTGAACATTCGATAGACGAACTTTCTTTGAATGTGCAGATGGGGGCACGGCCGCGAGTGCCAGAACTCGCGCAGCTGCGGACGCGTCCGGTGCGCGGCCGTCACGGCCAGGATGGACTCTGCGGGGGAAAGATTTTCAAGCAGACACAACAGGATCGCGCAGACCATGCCGCTGCGGCCGTGGCCGCCTTTGCAGTGCACATACGTCACCAGGTTGCGGCGGAGCGCCGCGCCCACCTTCTGGATCAGAGCACAGAAAAGCGGCACATCGTCGGGGACGCTGTTGTCCTCGATGGGGATGTGGATGTTAATAACGTCGGGGTCGGTCACGTACGGGTCGAGCAGCTCGTCCGTACAGGTAAGGTTGACGATGGCCCCGAGGCCGAGCTCCTGTTCGAGCTGTTCCACCTGCGGTTGGGTGGGGTAGGGTCCAAAGTATAGATGAGGGCGTACCGCTGAAACAAATGGGAGGCTCATCTTTTGTGTGTAGCATGTTCTGCTTTAATCCCACTGTGTAATATAAATGAACACTGCAAACCTCGGACCCGTCTACGTCCCCTACGACCAGGTCGGCCCCAATATTGTTGGATACAAGCCGGAGCAGATCAACTACCGCGCGCTGCCCACTGTCGACATGTGGTTCCTCGCGTCGGACCAGGCCAAGCGCACCACCGGAATCTGGAACTACAACAACCTCAACTACATGAAGAGCGTCTGCGCCAATGACCCCACCAACCCCTACTGCGAGGTCGCCTACACCCAGGGCGCCCCCGGCGAGGAGCTCATCATCCAGGCCGTGCAGGAGAAGTTCTTCATCAACGCCTCCAGCACCGTCACCCAGGCCTTCGACTCTACCCGTCCCTACTTTGGCAACGTCGCCCAGCGCATGTACACCACCCACACCGTGCCCCGCGCCGGCATCGACTACAACAGGCTCGACTCCGACCCCCTCATCGTCAAGCTCATCACACTCTCCCTCGCCGGCAAGTACCGCTCGCAGCAGGCCGACGAGATCATCCTCGCCTTTTACGAGGACGCCATGGCCCGCGGCTTTGCCAACTTTGGCAACACCAAGATGGGCCGCGTCGCCACCTATCTCATCAACTCGTCCTGTATGTAACAATTCCAGTTTCAGATGCAAAAAAATGGAATTACTTTTTGAGCTTTGCGAGGAGTTTGGACGTCAGCTTGTTTCCGCCGACGTCGGGAACCGGAGGCGAGGGCAGCTCCGACGCCGCACTGGACGATGCGGCCGAGGACGACTTGGTTGAGGAAGACGACGACGACGATGCGGCCGAGGACGACGACGCATGCGATGAAGCAGACAGCGCGGGCGACACGATGTCGGCAACGGGCGGCTTGTTGTACCGGATGGACGGCTCGGCCTTGGACGGCGCTGGGCGGGGAGTAGGAGGAGGCTTGGTCGCGGCGACAACAGGGGCACGGCGCATGAAGGGTTGCTGGACAGGACGGCTCAGCGGGGTAGATGGGAATGCTGGGCGTGAAGGCATCATAGGCCTGTTGGTGTTGAAAGCAACCGTGGTGGACGCCTTTCTGGACGAGTAGTAGCGGTAGCCAAAATAGGCGGCGGCGGCAACGACAACAAGGATGCCGACAATGCCCCATGTAGACTGGTACCACTTGACGGTGATTTCGTCTCCGGGGAGGTTGACCTTCAATGTCTGGGGCACCGCAGGAGGCGGAGCAACGTAGGCCGGGCTGGGCTTGGTGTCCATGGTGACATTCACATTGATGGGGGTCTCCTCTCCTGGCGCAAGGCGCAGAGCAAGGTAGTACTGCTGAGGGGTGTCATCGTCGATCTCGACCGAATTGACCAGGGTGCCGGAGAAGCGCTTGTAAGACGATGCCTCCCATTGGGGATCGTTGTCCAGCATGGACTGCGAGACGACGGCCACATCGTAGGGCACGGTGTTGTCAGAGGGCACGACCTGGAAGGTGACGATGCACTTGTTCTTGGAGTCGTTGAGGTCGAGGGCCTGGGTGGACTTGGCCAGCTGAAGTTGGTGCGTTGCTGTGCTCGACATTTTTTACCCAGCAAGGGCTGAGAGCTTTAAGTTGTGTGTTTGGTAGAGATACGCGTTTAAGGCTTAGAAGTGCATACGGTAAAGGCAGGATGGGAAAGGAGATTACCTATCCAATTTTTCTCGAGTGTGCAGCGCAGACCCAGGACCAGTTCTGGCGAAACGTGTTTGAAGAGATGGCATTTGAAAAGACACCCTACGGATGCTACATCAGCAAGGGGTTCCTTAACTGTTCGTTCAAGGGCAAGGAGTTCAGCTACCGCATCCCCGAGACCGGCGACCCTGCCAAGATTTATGAGGACGTGATGAGCCTCGTCCGCGACCGCCTCGGCGTGTGCAGCTCCAGCGACCGCCTCCGCCGCATCCAGGACTTTGCCAGGATGGAGGAGGAGATCAAGGAGCTCAAAAACTCCAAGTGGACGAGCATCAAGAAAAAGACCAGCAAGGACTTTATCATTGAAAATTTTGTCATAGAGATGAAGGCCAAGTGGAAGCTCACGGACGCGCACGCGCGACAGCTGTTGGGCACCATCATATCCGGCATGATTTTCAAGGTGTACAGCCCCAAAGACATCCACTACGACCAGGGCAAGATCACCGAGATCGACGGGCTCGAGTTTTTCGAGGGAGGCTTCAGCACGCGCACGCTCACCGAAAGCGGTGTCGCTGGGCCCATCATTGTCTTTAACGAGAAGCTCAACTTACGCTCTCTGTGGTACAAGATGAACGGCCAGGACTCGGGCGACGACGACTAACAAACTATTGGAGCGTTTTTACATAGCGGGAATACCGAAACGCGTCCTCTGGCGTAACGTTCTGATCGTTGACCAGAACGGAGCTCCTTATCTGAATCAGACACTGGACCTGTGTTGTCTTGGCATGTACGATGCAGACGCCGAGAAAAAAAGCCAAAGGGTTCCTATACCGAACCTTGTCCACGCGTCCTATGATGTCCTGAAGCTGACGCCATGACGGCAGCCGACACGTTGTGAGAACTTCGCTGTAATGATCATAATATGCCTGAACAATGACGCTAAACTTGTCGACGTCGGACAGCGCCCTTCGCCACATGATGTTGGAGATGGTGGAGAGATCCTGTCCCTTCTTCAGGGCGTCCGCAACGATCTCCAGGTCGGTCTTTTGGACGTTGGTGCGGTCTCCCGCCGCGCGCTCGGCGCGCATCTCGGGTTCGGTGTCGCTTCCATAGTCCACAGACCCCTCCGAGCCGCTGTCTTCATGGTCGTCCTCGTACTCGTCAAAGTCGTAGTCGCTCATTGCAAAAAGTGAGGGGGTCGCTTTGCGTTTCCAAATCGGTGATTTGGAAACTACTTTTTACTGCTGCTCCGAATCTCCGAGCGTTCCACAAAATAGGCGCCCTTGCAGAGTGTGGGACGGGCGATTGCGGTGAACTGCACCTTGCCAAAACGGGTGCATCGGTGGAGCTCGATCTTTTTTGACATATCAGCATGCCAATCGGCGCCAACAATGCAGTATGCACACTGGCGGCAGAGCTTCAGCTTGTCCATTTTATTCCTCATAACTGCTCCAGCTTTAAAACGACAGGTGGAAAGATAAATGGCAACGCGCTACATTGAAGTGACGAGTGCCTACCGCGACCGCACCAACTACCCCGAGGTGGGCGAATTCATCGTCCCCTTTGGTGCGGAGACGATGGACCCATACAGCAGCGGTAGTTATTTTTCTCCAGCATTCCCCCAGTACGAGTTTTTGAGCGGCAGCCAGGACGTTGGCACCCTCCTGGGACCGTCGCCTCCTGCAGCATATTTTACGGCCAACAACAACATCTCTCCACGCTGCAATCCGACCCTCCTGTCCACGGATTCGGGGAGCTACGTTGGCTACTATATGCAGAGGATGGACACAGGAGAGTACTCCCTGATTGCTGGATACAATGCGACCACGGCGACGTTCACGCTCAACCCGCCCACCGTTACACCCCTCGTGCCCGGCATCCTGGGATCTCGTTTCCAGCTCCTGGATCTCAGCCCGGTGGCGATGCCTCCCATCATCCCTCCGGCCTCCACAAACATCCACGGAGCCTGCGTCCAGCGCAGGGACATTTACAACCGCCAGCCTCTTCCGGCCACCGAGATTGACATTGGATACTACCTCGTGTACGAGGGGTCCGCGCCCGGCATCCCGGAGGCGAAAAAGATCACAGAGTACCTCTACGACCAGCGTTTTGTGCTCTTCGAGTCAAGCTTTTCTCAGGTTGGATTTTTCAGCGGAAACCGCTTCAGCGTCCGCAAAGCATTGCCGGCCCAGAAGAATTACGCCCTCACCACCACGGCGTCTCCTTCGCAGATCGTCATCACGCCCATCCCGGGCTACACTGCACAGGACTATGAAGGCATGCTGTTCTACGTCATTCCTACCACGGCGAGCACGGACGCACTCTTCCCCAACACGGATCCCACCTACAACAAGATGACCTTCAACGACTATGTCTACATCATCCGCAAGTTCAACCCTGCCACCAACACAATCACGCTGGACCGCCCCGTCCACCCCGAGATGTACGACCAGGTCGCGCCGATGACCCCGTTCAACGGCAGGCTGTACGAGCTCCTCCCTCCTGCCGAAAATCACAGCTACCCGCTGGCCTACTCGGGCTCCCTGGTGTCGCAGGCCAATGTGTGCTGCTATAACGTCGAGCTTACCAACCTGTCGCTGCCCAACGTCGTGCTGAGCACGGGCTCCCGCGCCGTCACCTACCCCTATGTGTACGTCGAGTTCAGGCCGGATGGAAGGGATTTCCAGCAGGGCGAAAACCTCATCGCATCCAACAATCCCAACTGCCAGCGCGCCCTGTACATTTGTCCCGTGACCAATATCGTGGACCCCGATCTCTCCACGTTCATCAAGATCGACGCGAACGGCATGACGCAGAAGATCAAGTTCCGTCCCAACTCCCGCTTCTACTTCCGGGTCTACCTCCCCGACGGCACCCTGTTCCGTCCCCTGCAGGCGGACAACCCTCCTCCACTCGAGCCCAACGGGCTGCTTCAGATTGAGGCCATCTTTGGATTCTCTCAGTAGCACCTAAAGCGTCCGATTTCCAAGTACAATAAATGACAACGAGGTACCTGGAAATCAACTCGGCCTATCGTCGTCGCAAGGACGACCCCGAGGTGGCAGAGTTTGTCGTCCTTTTTGGAACCACCCTGGAAAACGGCTACAATTCTCTGTACCTGCCTTCCTTCCCCGTCTACACTTTTGTGCCCAATGCAATCGGTGCCAGTACGACGTTCGAGTCGCCGTACAACACGGTGTCGCCAAATGTGGACCCCAACCCGCTCAACACGTACTACGGGCTGTACAATGGGTACATGGTGGAGGACACGAGTCTACCATTTCCAACTAATGTGACCAGCCAGTGTCAGGTGCAGAGCTACGACAAACAGCGCAACCAGTTCACCTTTTACCAGGCCCTTCTCAATACAGCTGCCCCAGGAGACACGTTTGTCGTGTTTGATCCGAGCCCGTATGCGGACACCTTTGTCTACAGCCCAATGACGCCGGCACCTGAGCCCAGGTTTTTCAACCTTCAGGGCATCGACATCTACTACCGCCGTCCGGCCCTGCAGACCGCGTTCTACGTGGGCTACTTTTTGAACAATGACAAGGCGCCGTGGGGCACCATTGACGCGCGGCGTATCATAAATTTCAATACGGAACTCGACCAAGTGGAGGTCGAGTCGCAGTTCACGCATGTATCCAACACCCCTCCCCTTGCCAACGAGCAGCTTTCAATCCGCAGGACGCTACCGACCCTTCGCGGAGAGCAGATCATCAGCGTCAGTGCAGACCGTAAAAGCGTCGTGCTGGACGGGTACGCGTCTTCGACCAACGACGATTACAAAAATCAATACCTGTACATCTATCCGTCCACCACGGACTCGGCGTATCCGATTGTGGATGAAAACAAGGAGACCTTTGCAATGTACGTCTACCGCGTCGTGGCGTATGACGGCGCGACCAGGACGGCCGTGCTGGAGTCCGCCATCCACGACGGCGTGGGAGATGGCGCGACGCCCATCGCGGTTGCTGGAGGTGTCCGTCCCTACGAGATCCTGGGCTCGCCGCTCGACTATTGGTCGCCCTTGCTGTACAGCGGGTCCACCGTATCGCAGTCGGAGCCGCAGTGCTGCGAGGTCGAGCTGGTCAACCTCGTCCTGCCCAACGTCCCTCTGGTGACTGGAAGTGTCATTGCATTCTATCCCTATGTCTATGTCGAGCTCCGGGCGGTGTCGGCGTCCAAGACGGTGGGCAAGGACATTCTGTATTCCAACAACCCCAACGCACACTCGGCAATGTTCATCTGCCCCATCACGGACATCATTGACCCCATCGACTCGCCCTTCATTAAAATTGATGCATTCGGCATGACGCAGAGCATCAAGTTCAGGCCGAACGACTCGTTCTACTTTAGGGTGTTTTTACCGGACGGCAACCTGTTCCAGCCCATCCAGGCGGACGACATGCCGCCTTTGCCGGCCAATCCCTCCCTGCAAATCGAGGCCATCTTTGCGTTCTACACCACGCCGGTTTAAGAGGGTTGCGCATCCCAAACAAATGCTTCAGCTCAAATACCTGAGAGAGATTGACTCGGCCCTGGGATCCTCCAAGCCCGTGCCGCTCAATGGACGGCATCAAGAGGCCAACCGCTTTTTACAGCATGTTCTTGGATGGCGCGTCCCCGGCCCCCTGGACCGTCCCTGCAAGCTTCTGTCATGCAACAAGGAGGCTGCCCCTGGAAAAGACTTTTGCTCCGCCGAGCACGACGATGCGTACTGCAACCAGGACGACATTGTCCGCGTCAAGATCAGCTGCCTCTGGTGCAGCCCATCTGCCCTTCTGGGCGAGTTTGGTCGCGGATGCAACCTCCCCGGATGGAGGTGGAACAATCTCCAGCTGGTCAGCGAAGGTGATTACGACTACCTTACAGTCATCAACAGGCCGCACCACGAGGAGCCCATCTTTCCCGAACGCACCATCGTCTTCCACATGGAGCCCAAGATGGAGAAGGATATTGCCCAGTGGGGCCTGTGGACAGACCCCGAGAAGAATCTCAAAGTTCTCAAAGCGTTTACACACAAGGTGGGACACAACAACATCCAGTGGCATCTGAACAAGAACTACGACCAGCTCACCAACGAGGTCATTGTCAAGACCGAGAACAAATTTTCAGCCATCAACAGCGCCAAGTACACAGACATTGGGCACTGCCTTCGTTGGGACTTTTGTACCTACCTTGCCAAGCACCGTACCGCAGACGTCCCCCTGGACCTCTTCGGCACCAACCGCTTCAACCTTCCCAACCACAAGGGCCCCCTTCCCAACCTGGACAAGACACGTGGTATCTACCCCTACAAGTATCACATTGCAGTCGAGAACAACAGCGAGCACAACTACGTGACCGAGAAGCTCATCGACGGCATCCTGTCCGAGTCCCTGGTCTTCTACTGGGGCTGCCCCAACATCCGCAACCTGATTGACCCCCGCGCCTACGTCCAGATCAATCTGGGCAGCTTCCAGGAGGATGCCAACCTCATGGCCCGGGCCATCCGCGAGGACTGGTGGTCGCAGCGCATCCAGTACATCCGCGAGGCCAAGAAGAAGATCATGAACGAGATGGCCTTCCTCCCCAGGCTGGAGAAGTATCTCGCCACCGTGCACAAGTCGCCTTAAAGACGTTTCCACTTTCATTAAGAAAATGGAAACCATTACCTGCCTTGACAAGGGCTATGTCCAACTTATTGAAACATTCGGCGACGAGCTCACCATTGTGAACGCTGCCCGCGTGTCCTTTGGTGCCGAAAAGAAGACCTTATCCGAGGGCGACATCAAGCTGATGCGCTACCTCTACCGCGAGAAGCACATGTCCCCCTTCCGCCACCTCATGTTCCGCTTCAAGATCAAGGCGCCCGAGTTCATCATGCGCCAGCTCTACAAGCACGTTGTGGGCATTGAGGCCACCGCTGACTCTGCCTTCCAGCTGCACGGCTGGAACGAGCTCAGTGGCCGCTACAAGCCCATCAACGACTTTTACACGGACTTTGTGTGGCGCTACCAGTCCAAGGACAACAAGCAGGCCAGCGCCGGCAACCTGTCCGCTCGCGAGTCCGAGCACTGGACCGTCACGTTCAAGGAGCACATGGACCGCACGCTCGCCCTGTACCAGGCCATGCTGGATGCCGGCATCGCCAAGGAGCAGGCGCGCGTTGTCCTCCCCCTGAACATGTACTCGGAGGTCATCTGGACAGCCTCCGCCCAGGCCGTCCTCAACTTTATCGAGCTGCGCGACCACGAGCACGCCCAGCACGAGATCCGCGTCTACGCCACTGCAATGCGCGACATGCTCACCCGCCGCTTCCCCACCCTCGCGCAGATCTGGTTTGAGGACAAGACGCAGCCTACAACCACTGGCGTATTGGATGATGTTCCTTTCGTCGCGGTGGCGCGCGGCTATGGAAATACATTCCGCTTCCTCCTTGCCCCGTACCTTGAAAAGATAACTGACAACGATACCGTCTTTGTTCTGAAAGGACTGCCTTCAGACCCGGAGCAGTTCCTCCACGATGTCGTGTGCAGAGTCGGCCGCCTTTCTGTGGAGGAGCAGGAGCATCTTCGAAACTGTGGCATCACTGTCGTGAGGGGTGTGAAACCACTCACGTCTCCGATGTACAACCTGAGAGAGCGCATCATGAATGCGCTGAAATCTGCACCTTCTGAGCAGCAGGATGAGGCAGCCTCCTCCGCATTTTCTCGTGTCCGGAGCGAGGACATCTTGAGGGAGAACGCGTCCATCTCGGCTGCAGAGCGGACCCGTCTCAGCATCCAGGCCCTGCGCCGCTCCGCCGAGGCCGCCAAGGCATCCGCTGCCGTTCCTGCTGCTCAACGCATTTTTGTTGCTCCCCACAATTTTCTCACAACCCAGATCCTCACCCAGCTTTTTCAGCCCCATCTGAAGAAGACAATGTACAGGAACATTGCACCCCCTCAGCTCTCAAATCTTGGCAACGCGCAGCACTTTGTCTGGTTTTACCTCAAGGACGACCTGTGCGACGAGAACGTCTACATGGACTGCATTCATGAGGGCGTGCTGGACGGGTCGCCAATGATGTGCAAGACCCTCCTGCAGTACCTCAACCAGGAGATGGAGATCCCCTTCCACATCGTCTACGTCATCGAGGGGGCCGAGCCCGGAGAGGCCGAGAAGAGCATTCTGTCCCAGTACGAGAGCAGGCTGAAGAGGGCACTGGAGGCCCGTCAGCACTTGTAAAATTTGTAACGCAAAAGTGCGACCATTGCAACAATGAGAAAGAGCGCATTTGTGGCCGTGTCAAACTTTTTGAAGGGGATGCCTCGGGGCTTGCCCAGATGGTTCCAAAGGAAGCCGCCAAATTCATCCATCGGCTTCTGTCTCAGGCTGGCCTCGATGCGGGTGAAGATGCACTTGCGCTCAGGGTCCAGCTCCCAGTTAAGGAAAATGATGAGGACTGCAAGGGTGACCGTCCAGCAGTACTTTGCGGGACCGGCAAAGGTCATGCCAAGGATGGTAAGGGGGATGAGGCTATGAAGCAGGGCAACAAGGTCGGCCAGCATTTTTTATTGTGGAGTAATTCCATAGCGCGCTATGGAATTAGATGCCAAAGACGGAGGGGAAGACGACCTTGTCCACGATGAGGATGGTGGCCTTGGGCAGGCGGATCTGCTCGTGGACGCGGGCCTGATTGTTGACAAGGAAGTTGCCATTGTTGGACGAGAAGAAAAAGGTCTCGTTGCGGTACAAGCTGGGCTGGTAGGACACGGACATGTTCTGGATGTAGTTCAGGTCGAGTGCCTTGGAGATGGTGTTGTACTTGACAAGGTTGACAATCTCCAGCTTGCTCAGGTTGGTGATCATCTCCTTCATCTGGTCGTTGAGGAACTCGTCGGGCGTGACCAGGTACGTGACCCAGTAGTCGTTCTGGCGGTAAAAGGGCAGTTTGGCCGTGTTGAGCATGTACAGTGCGTACTCGAAGCGGTCCTTGTTCAGGAGGAGGAAATCGTAGATGCTGTTGTGCTCGGCTCCCTTCTCGTACTCGCGCTCCACACTACGAAGGTCGGCCAGGTCGTAGGTGTACTGCATGTCGAGGTAGGGATTCTTGATGTCAATCCTGGACATTTATTATTACAAACTCGGTGATTAGATAAAGCATGACCTCGCCTGACTTTTTCGAGTACGTGCTCGTCCTGACGGACGCAGACTTTGACGCCGACAACAAGATCCGCCTGTCGGATCCCAACGGTCTCCTTGCTGGACTTTCTCTCGACCGCGTCCTCCTTCTTGTTTACGCTGACTGGTGCCCCCACTGCGTCACCACCAAGCCCGAGTTTCTGAAGGCTGCCAAGAAGCTATACGGAAGCAACGTCCTGCCCGTGACCGTCCCTGTGTCCGGCGACGACCTGGACTCTGCACTGAAGCAGAGGCTGGACAAGGTCCTTCCTGGATGGAGCGGTGGCATCCCCTTTGTGGGGATGATTGAGCTCAACGGCGGCGCAGTGAAGCAGCTGACCGGAGGCCGCACCGCCGACAACATGCTCAAGTTTGTGGGCCACTGAGTTTCCAAATGCAAACCCATTTGGAAGATCAAGTCTATGCAATTTTTGTGAAGGTAATCATATTTTGGGCAGCGGACTGGACACTGGACGCGGGGGCAGAGTAGTTCAAAATTGCCGTCGCAAACGCCGAGGATGGCTGGCATGTCAGCGTGACCTGCTGACCAGCAGTGAAGCTGCGAACAAAGTTGAAGGAACCGATTCGGGCTGCCGAAGTATCAGAGTAGGAGGGGGACAGGTTCTGCTCGCAGTATGTGGTGAAGCCACCCACAAGTTTCATGGGTGTTCTCACAGTCAATAGACCCGCGTTTGGATTTGTGTATGGAATGTTGAAGTTGGCGTCAATGCGGTAGGTGCCAGTCTCGTTGATATAGATGATGGTGTAGAAGGAGGATCCATCAGGGAAAATTTGGATGGGATTGTTGGACGACGAGTACACCACGAGGGGCACTGCGTAATTGGAAGCAGTAAGATCGATGGTTGCATTCGATGTGCCATCTCCAATGACGAGGGATGCGTAGGTGGCAACTGCTGCTGTCGACCTGTAAGAAATTTCGCCCGATCCAGAGTCGTAGCCGAGAGTAAGAGTGGACGACTCATTGTTCCTCACTGGCTTGACGAAGAAGCCCGAGAGTGTCGTGTTGTCAAGAAGCGACGCCTCGGCATTGAGGATGATGGAGTTCGGGTACTGGCCGGCCGCTCCAGCACCATAGCCAATCGCAACGCTGTAGTTGCCCTGGTTTTGAGATCCTGCAGCCGGTCCAATGGCCACTGTGTTGGTGCCCTGGAGGACTTGTCCAGCACTGGGTCCGATGGCGACAGCATTGAAGCTCTGGGACGTCTGTCCAGCAAGCCATCCGATCGCGATCGCGCTGTCTTGCTGGGAGTCCGCTCCAGCACTTTGGCCGATTGCGATGGTCCTGTTTTGCTGGTCGATGGAGCCGGACAGTTCGCCAATTGCAATGCCGCCAAGCTGGCCGAGCTGGCCGGCCTGTGAGCCAATTGCAATAGCAAAACCGCCCTGGTTGCCTTGACCGGCCTGCTGTCCGATTGCAATTGCATTTCCAGACTGTCCAGTCTGACCAGCACGTGTGCCAATTGCAACTGCATTTCCGGCCTGTGAAGTCTCCGCGGATAAGTATCCGATGGCTACTGATTGCTGAGCCTGTCCAACACCACTGTTTCTTCCAAGGGCAACTGATGTTTTGCCTCCAACAGACCACGTGGACGGACTGCTGGTATTCCAATACAGATATTCTCCAAACACGGTGCCCGTTGGTGCTCCAAGACCATTGGGTCCGGTAGGGCCTTGGAGACCGTTGGGTCCGGTAGGGCCTTGGAGACCGTTGGGTCCGGTAGGGCCTTGGACTCCATCAGTACCCGTGGGACCATTGGTGCCTGGAGCACCTGTGGGCCCTTGCTGCGTGTACGTCACTTGCGTGACGGTCAAAATCGCGCTGGGTACTGCTGGCACGTAGCCCGGCGTGCCGTAGGTGCCGCTTGCAGAGATCGCAACAAATTCTGCGTGCGAACCATCCGTCTTTGCTATGACTTCAAAATAGTCACCCGCATTCAGTGTATCCACATAGTTCCATGCTGGGACAGTAAACACATTGGTATTTTGGAGGGTGAAGAATGTTGCAGAATCAATGTAATCATTTCCGTTCTTGCGGAACCAGATGGTCACGGTCTCTGTTCCACCGGTCGAAAGAATAAGCTGGAATGAAAATTGGAAATTGTAGGTTCCTTGTTCATTAACGTAGACTCGAGATGTAGGTACTCCAATGTAGACTCCCTGAGAGATGGCAGTTGTGTTGAAAACAACCCCAGAGGCTGTCGTTGATAGAGCCTGTGTGGCTGTGTTGTAAAAGACGCCAACATTTCCAATTGTACCTCCTGCACCCGCAGGTCCTTGGATGCCCTGAGGTCCGGTGGGTCCGGTGGGTCCCTGGATGCCCTGAGCACCATCAGCGCCAGTGGGTCCCTGGGTACCCTGAGCACCATCAGCTCCCGTAGGTCCCTGCAGACCTTGAACACCAGTAGGACCTTGCTCTCCCTGAACACCGGTAGGTCCCTGCTCTCCTTGAACACCGGTAGGACCTTGCTGTCCCTGAACACCGGTAGGTCCCTGGATACCTTGCTCTCCTTGAACACCGGTAGGTCCTTGCTCTCCTTGAGCGCCGGTAGGTCCTTGCTCTCCTTGAGCGCCGGTAGGTCCCTGAAGACCCTGAAGACCCTGAGGGCCTGCATTGCCCTGAAGGCCCTCAGGGCCCTGTGGTCCGGTGGGTCCACGCTCACCCTGAAGACCTAATGCACCTGTTGGCCCGGTCGGTCCAGTAACTCCATCCGCTCCAGTTGGACCTTGTTCTCCAACGGGGCCCGTCGGACCCTGAATGCCTTGAAGACCCTGAGATCCGGTGGGACCAAGGAGTCCTTGGGAGCCAGTGGGCCCCTGAACTCCTTGACTACCTTGAGGTCCTGCAGACCCGGTGGGTCCTTGGACACCTTGACTACCTTGAGGACCTTGAGAACCGGTTGGTCCCTGGACTCCTTGGGCACCTTGAGGTCCCTGAGGTCCGGTAGGTCCCTGGACGCCTTGTGCACCACCAGGGCCAGTAGGTCCTTGAGAGCCGGTGGGTCCCTGGACGCCTTGTGTACCCGTAGGTCCTTGGGAGCCAGTGGGCCCCTGGACTCCTTGACTACCCTGAGGTCCTGCAGAGCCGGTGGGTCCCTGTACGCCTTGTGTACCCGTAGGCCCCTGAGATCCGGTGGGTCCCTGGACGCCTTGTGTACCCGTAGGTCCCTGAGGTCCGGTGGGTCCCTGGGCACCTTGAATACCTCGAGGTCCATCAGATCCGGTGGGTCCCTGAATACCCTGACTGCCTTGGGGTCCTTGAGGTCCGGTGGGTCCCTGAACACCTTGTGCACCATCAGCGCCAGTAGGTCCTCTGAAGCCGGTGGGGCCCTGGACGCCTTGAGGTCCTGGAATACCTTGCGAACCAACAGGTCCAGTGGGACCAGTAGCACCTGTATTGCAGGAATCTCCTGCGGGGCCGGTGGGTCCGACAGGACCGGTGGGGCCTGTCAGGCTTGTGATTGTTCCCGAGAACCCTTCGGACCAGACGATTGCGTTGAGGTCTGCATTCCAAGAAGGGTAGATAAGGCTTCCTGTCGGGTTGTTTACAAATGGCCTGCTGATGAGCGCGTTTGCATTGCTTCGGTCCTGAGACGTGTTGTTAAACCGAAGAATACCAACATTGATCCTCTGACTCATTTATTTTCACCTCTTCCATGTCATTTCCAAATTGCGAAATGGCATGGCTTAATCGACCTCGTCCACCTCTACCCCGTATTGTTTCACCAGGGCGTTGATCTCCTGGATGAGGGTGTCCAGCTTGCAGCAGAACATGCGGTCGCTGTCATAGGTCACTTTGAGGTTGTTGAGTCCGCGGACGGCAGCGCACATGTCCGCAAGGATGTTGCTGAACATGGTCTGTTCAAATGTACGGGCACGATCTGTCTTGTATGTTTCATGGTACATGCGGAGCAGGTCAAAGCCCTTCTTGATGGCGGTATTGAGGAAGCTCATGGTGGAGTCGCGGCTGTCGTGCGTGAAGACCGACCGGGTTATGGAGGTGATCCATCCATCGGTCTGGACGTACATGCCCTTGACGCTGATCTTCTCTCCTGGGTTGATCTTCCCGATGAACTTGAGCCTGCTGATGACCTCGTCGTTGACGTCCATCTTGTTCTTTGTTTACGGGCTGGACTGGGCTTTAAGCATTTGCATCTTTTTGCTCAGAATAAATGAGCGACGCAGCAAACATTGCGCCCACCAAGCAGCCCTCCCTCATGCTGTACCCGTCCAAGGACGAGTGCAGGAAGGAGGACGACATTGACAGCATCCTGAGCGTGCCCTTTGTGCAATCTACGGAAATTGTTCTTGTGGACCCCAGCGTCCTGAAGATCGTGGAGGCGCTGCCCTACAAAGTTGCCAAGCACATGGAGAGCCGCCTCCTGAGCACGCTCCAGGCATCGTGGGCGGCCCTGCCTGAGGTCGACCGGGCCAAGCTCCTGTCCATCTTCCAGATGGTGGGCGGAAATCGCCAGGTCAGCACGCGCCTGCGCACCATTGTGAACGAAATCACAAAGGACGGCCGTATTGATATGGAGGACCTCCCCCACATTACCGAGCTTATCATCACCCTCCTGGACATCTTCCAGGACCTCAAGCTGCCCAGCAAGAGCGACCACCTGATTGTGACGGTGTTTGAGTTCCTTGTTATGATCATTGTCGCATCCACCATCGCCTCTCCCGACGAGCTGGACAAGTGGAGCGCGACCATCCGCGCCGCCATGAAGCTGGTCCAGCTGCAGGTCCGCAAGGCCCGCTGCGACTGCTGCTGATGACATTTCCACTTTACAAAGCAAGTGGAAATTAGTAATAGAAACGCGTGCGGCGTCCAAAGCTCATGGTCCGAGGCTCATCCTGCACCATGTGCACAAGCACAGTAACCAGCGCAAAGAGAATCGACAGCAGCATGAGCTTGACCTGATTCAGCATGATGCGCTCGTCCCTCACGCAGAGCACGACCGCGGGGCGCACAAGGGCGAGCACCACGTACGACACAAAGAACGCAATCACAAAGGTGGACACTTCATCCATCATTTTTTATTATGGCTGATTTTACAGTTTCTCCATTACGTGGTCGGCCAGTACCGGCACGGTGCCGGGCAGCTGGTCCACGTTCACGACGAGGTCGCAGATGCCGGTGCCGAACTTGCCGGTCTTGCCCAGCATGATGGACGCGGAGACGGACTTGGTGTTCTCCTTCTCGCCAAAGCTGCCGGCGCGGAGGAAGTGGTCCAACACCTCCTCAAAAGACGCCTTTGCCAGCGGGCCGCAGTGCTCCTTCTTGAGGCCGTAACGGTTGATGGCGACGAGGGTGCCCTGGAAGGTCATGATGTCCACCAGCAGCATGGTGTGGGAGACGTGGACAAAGTTGCCGTCGCTGCTCACGACACCGTTGAACTCTCTGAGCAGAAAGTTGCGCGCCGCCTCGATGCCGAGACAGTTGAAAATTTCCCACATGTGGTTGGACACGGTGCGCGCAAAGTCGACGTCCGGAAGGGCAAAGACCTGGGACAGGTTGCTGCCGTCGGTCTGCACGACCCACTCCTCGCCCTTGCGGTCAAAGATGATGTCGTTGATGCCCTCGATGCCAAAAAGGATGTACTTTTCAATTTCGCCCAGCACGACATCCTCCAGGTAGACGGAGATGGCCTCCTCCTCCGTCCGGTAGACCTCCGGGTTGAAGCTGAGATGGGACGTGTCGACGTACACGTCGATGATACCGTGCTGCTCCGGGCTGAACACCACGATGAGGTCGTCAATGTTCTCCTCGAGCTTCTGGGCGATTTCGCGAAGAGTGACCTGGTATTCGTACATCTTGTCCATGTCGAGCGTCCAGCGGATGCTCCAGGGGTGGTCCCTGTACTTGAATCCGTAGAACAGCCCGACGTAGTCCGAGTACCACGCATCGGCGCGTGGCTGGTTGGAGATGTCCACCGATGTTCGAATGGATTTCAAGGTGATCTGCCTCAGCGTACTCCCCACCCTGTCGCGCAAAGCGCGGATGCTGGTCGTGCCCGTCTTGTAGTAGATGGTGGACGACTTGGCGTTGGGCTTCTGCGTGGCATTGAGGAGCTGTTCAAAGCGCGGGACGCCGGTAACGACGGTGGCAATGGTCAAGCCCGTACTGTGAAAAGTATTCAAGGTCGATTGCGTCTGGCGCTCGCCGATGGACTGCGCCGTGAGGATGCCCACGCTCTCTCCGGGCTGGATGAGCGTGGTTGCGTACTGCCTCTGGATCTCATCCTTCAGGTCGTCGACCGCTTGGGGGTGGAGCTTGATGGACCGCAGCTGTGCAAGCAGGCTGTTGCGCTGCCTCGTCGCAATACTCAGCGCGGTCAGCACGGGGAGGTGCCTTGCTGGTGTGATAAAGTCCAGCACATACTCGAGCTCCTCGTCTGTCAGGGGGCGTTCGCACATGGTTTTGTCAACCACGTGGGGCGGCCAGCAAAACCTCAGTTTTTGTCCACTCCTGCCAAAAATAAAATGCTGAACTGGAAGCTGATTGCACTTTTTGCTGTCTGCGTGGCTGCGGCGTTTGTTGTGTTCAAACACTACCAGTGGATGGAGCTGTTCCAGAGCAGGCTGATCATCCCCAAGTTCATGCCCGCCGTCAAAGAATCGACCCTGGAGACGAAAATTCCAAAGCGCGTCATCCGGTCATTTGCGACGAACGAGGTGTCCGGCCTCTTTGCGGAATGCGTGACGTCGATGTACGAGATGAACCCAGAGTACGAGCACCACTTTTTCACGGATGCGGACTGCGACACCTTTATGAGGACAGAATACGCCGGACGCGTGGCTGACGCTTACGACAAGCTGGTGCCCGGCGCCTACCGCAGCGACCTCTTCCGCATCTGCTACCTGTACAAGCATGGTGGCGTCTACGTCGACCTGAACAAGACCATGCTCATGCCTCTGTCCAAGGTGCTGAACGGTAACTACGACCTTGTCACTACCATCGACCGACCCACGTGCTGTGTCTGGCAGGCCTTCCTCGCCTGCAAGCCCGGCCTCCCCGTCTTTGCTCTGTGCATCGAGCAGTGTGTCCAGAACGTGGAGCAGGAATTTTACGGAGCGGGTCCCCTGGACATCACCGGCCCCATGATGATGGGCCGCGTGTTCCGAAATTACTATGGCGAGTGCGTCAAGCACCCAGGCGTGTACCGCAAACGGGGTGAGCTGGTGAAGCTTCTCGTCAACGACGGAAGGTACAACAGGGACGAGTTCGGGCGCAAGGTCCTCAACCTCAACTTTTACAAGCGCCTGCACATGGACGCCGATTTCAAGAAACGCAACAACCTACCGCATTACACGGCCCTCTACAAGGCACGCCAGGTGTACCGCCAGGAGCCGATGGACTTTTCTTTCTGATTTCCACACAAGTGTACATGTGGAAAATCTAACTTACTGCGAGCTGCGGGGCATTCCGCCGCCCATTCCGTTGAGCATGGGGCCGAGCATGGACATCATGGACGCCATGGGGTCGGCGCCTCCAGCGGCGGGAGCTCCCGTGCCGCCGAGCATGCTGGTCATGGTGCCCATCAGCTTGCCGAGGTCGAGCTGGCCGGACGACATGCCCTCGTGCATCTTGCCCAGCATGTCGGTGAAGACGCCGGTGCTGAGCACGCTCTGGATGGCCTGGACGGGGTTTGTGATCTGGGTGGGGTCGATCGACTTTTCGACGCTGGAGATGATGTCGGTGAGGAACTTGCCCTCGTTGGTGTCGGTGGGCACGGCGGGCACCGAGGAGGACGCTCCGTCCGCATTGCCGCCGCGCAGGACCGCCTTGGCGCGCTGCGCGTTCTGGGGGCTGACAAAGGCCAGGATGGTGAGGAGGTGCTTGAAGATGATGGCCCTCGAGTCCGCATCCGCGGCGCGCACAATCTGCTTGATGTCAAAGGCGACCTTGTCCGAGTAGGCAACATCGTTGACGTCGGTGGGATGGGCCTCAAAGTCCATGCTCAGGATGCCCTCCGCGTTGACGACGCAGAACTTTTGGAAAGTCTCCACATGCTTGGCCACGGGCTTGTCGTGCGCAATCGTCGTCTTTTCAATGAGTCGATTGTACAGCTGCACGCCCTTGTTCTGGGGGAAGCCCTCGGCAAGGTCGCGCACAAACTTGGTAATAACCTTGAGAACAATCAGCGTGGTATTCTCGTCCATTCTCTTTTTATTTCAGCCTGTCATTCACTTTAAGTCGCTCAGGTTAAAACTGACAGGGTCGCGTTTTTCCGCACTCATAAGAAAAAATATGGGAGTCAAGGGCCTCAACACCCTCATCAAAAAGTATGCGCCGGACGCGCCCGTCCAAGTCCACCTTTCGCACTATGCGCTCAAGAAGGTGGCGGTGGACACGTCGCTGTTCATGTTCAAGTACAAGGTCATTTTTGCCGAGCGGTGGATGACCGCGTTCATCAACCTGGTCGCATGCTTTCGACGCAACAACGTGCACCCCGTCTTCATCTTTGACTCCAAGGCGCCGGCCGACAAGGACGATGAGAAGCGCAAGCGCCAGGAGAAGAGGGAGAAGCACCAGGAGCGCATTGTCCAACTTGAGACGGCCCTCGCGCTGCACAAGGAGACCGGCCATATTGATCAGATCCTTCTGGACGTTTACAAGAAGGTGGCCGACGAAAAGGTGTCGCTTCTGGCCAAGCGTTTCAACACGGAGACCGTCTTTCGCGCCGACTATGTCGAGGAGGAGCTGGAGCGGATGCGCGGCAAGGTAGTCGGCATCAGCGATGACGACTTTCGCATTCTGCGTGAGATGCTGGACATTATGGCCGTACCATGCATTCAGGCACCGGGCGAGGCAGAGGCGTTTGGTAGCTACCTTTGCTGCACCGGCAAGGTCGCAGCCGTTCTCACGGAAGACACAGACGTCCTCGCCTACGGCTGTCCACGCTTCCTATCCAAGCTGGACACGTCGTCCAGCATGTGTACCGAAATCAATATCGGAGACCTCTACAGAGACATGGAGCTCAGCTACCCCACCTTTGTAGACTTGTGCATCATGCTGGGTACCGACTACAACAGCAACATGAAGGGCATCGGGCCCGAGAAGGCCTACAAGCTCATCACCGAGCATGGAAATCTGGAGGCCATTGAGGCCAAAGGGTACCCTGTGGAGTGCCTGCGCTACCAGCGCGTGCGCGAGCTCTTCCGCTTTGAGCTGAAGGACGATGTCCAGGTCCGATTCTGTGGCACGCCCGACTGGGCCGTGCTGGAGGCATTTGTCTTTCGGTACAATGTGCGCATCCACGTCGGCTCGCTCAAAAAATCATTCGAGTTTAGCGACCTCGAGTTTGAACCGTAAAATTGCTGTTTTCGATGTGTTCAAGTTGAACTGCAAATCAAACTACGAATGATGAAGATGTTGCGGTCATTCATAGTTTCAGTCATTGATCAGATCGCAGCGTGCAGCTGGTTTGTGGTCTTTGTGGCGGGAGTGTGCATCATCGGCCCTTTTCTGCTCATCTACACCTACATGTGTCAAGGATGCCTGTGCCAGTACTGCCGCCGTATGCAGTTTCAGGGCTACTTGAACCGACAGAAGACGGACAAGTCCATCATGCCGACGTCGCCCAGGAGGGCGTGGGTCGTGGTCCAGACGCCCGACGAAAAGTACTTTGTAGGGCTGAACGATGAGGTCAAGCAACCTGAGACGAGCACTTGAACGTCTGCGCCGTGCTGTACATGGAGATGATGAGGATGGTGGCGATGAGGTCGACGGGCAGCGGACGGACGGACGCCTTCTGGATGGCGGCGGCAATGTTCTCGTCGTTTGCAATCCAGTCACTTCCAGAAACACTGTCGGTCATCTGCGAGCGGATGGTGTCGGCGATGCCGCGGAAGGTGTAGCCCGAGCTGCCAAAGTATTGCGCGTCCAGGGCTCCGAGGTTTGCGACGATGAACTTTTTCATGTAGTCGCCCGTTGCGCCAAGGTTGGGCTCGTCGACGAGCACGTTGAACAGTCCAAGAAGGAGGAAGTTCTGCGTGTTGGCGTCGAGCTGCACGTAGGTGACATTGTTGGACTCGTCGCGCGTGATTCGGATGGAGCTCCCGCGGCCGCTGTTCATCAGCTCGAGCTGGATGCAGAGCACGCCGAGGTTTGTAAAGTTGGTCTTGAAGACGGGATCGTTGATGTTGCTGAACGCGGTCGCCGTGTCGACGTTGAAGGACAGAGTGCCCTGCGTTCTCTGGCGGAAGGCCTGGACGAGCACCTGCTTGACGTTCTCGATGAATTGAGGGATTGTCTGGGGCTTGTCGTAGCACCTCAGCTGCTCCGATGCGGGCACAAGGTTCTCCAGAGGCGCGTCGGCCATCCTCACAAGGTCCTGGACGACCTGGGACTGGAACATGTCCTCCTCCGTGGTGGAGTAGGGCTCCACCCCGGACGTCTTTTGGATGGTGTTGAGCGTGTTCTGGAGGGCAAGCCTCTGCTGGACCAGCACGGGGTTGACAGGTTTGCGCAGAATTGCCCATAGGAAGACGGACACCGCCATGGCAACGGCAGCGACGATCAGTAGGTTCCTTCCGAGCTGCTTCTTGTCGTACAAGGATTCCATTTATCATTACCTTGCGGTAATGAGAAACTATCTTTGACTTGGTTGATGGCCTGATTTGTTTACTGGGCGGCCTCGACGGAGGCGGGGAAGTGGGCCTTGAGCTTGCGCTGCATGTGGTAGTAGGTCAGGGGGATGTCCTTGCCCTCGGCGTCCTTCTCCTTCTTGGGGTCGTAGTTGAGGAGCTTGGCAAGCTTCTGGTCGGGGATGATGAGGCGCTTGTCGTTGGGGTCCTGGAGGTTGTGGTCCTTGACGTACTGGCAGATGAACTTGGTGACGTCGACGCGGGAGCGCTGCTGGGCGGCGTCCCAGCCAGTGAACTTGGCGAGGTCCTTGGAGATGGCGACGGGCTTCATGAAGCCAGAGTTGGCGGGGCGGGAGCCGGCGTTGCGGGTCTTGACCTTGGCAACGCGGTTGACGTCGGAGCGGAGGACGGTGACGCGCTTCCTCATGGAGCGGACGAAACGGAGGACGTTGAACTTGGCATCGGTGGACTGGACGGCGACCAGGGCGGCGTTGATCTCGTCAATGAGATCCTGGAAGGAGGCCTGGACGGACTCCTTGGTGACAACGCGGCGGGTCTTCTCGGCGGTCTCGACCTCGGCCTCCTCAGATGAGGAGGCAGCGGCAGCAACGGGGGCGGGGGCGGCGGGGGCGGCCTCCTCGGTCTTCTTGGTAGCCTTCTTGGGCTTGGCCTCGACGGCAGCGGAGGAGGGGGCGGCAACGGCCTCAGCAGGGGCAGCGACCTTCTTGGAGGCGGTCTTCTTGACCTCGACCTCAGCAGCAGGAGCGGCAACGGTCTCCTTCTCGGCCTTCTTGGCGACAGCAACAGGGGCGGTATTCTTCTTCTCGGCAGCGGGCATTTTGTTTCGATTCCTCGTTGCCTTTAGACCTACGTAGTTTACCAAGGCACAAACAACCTTTAGAAATGGTCGTCCACGGCGCCGGAAGTGGAGAGATTTACGAGCAGATGAAAGGCATCGCTCATCCTCGTTCGTGCAAACTTTGTTTCCTATGATAAAAAATGAACCTCACCAAGATGCAGCACTGTGCCCTCGTGGCCGCGATCGCCGCCGCCCTCTTCATGATGCTGGCCCTGCCCGTGGTGTTCAGCATGACCGCCAAGATGTCGCCCGCCTTCATGGAGGGCGGCGCCCCCTCCACCGTGGGTGTCGTCGTCCACGGCGTCGTGTTCTTCCTGATCTTCTTTGGTATACTGTGCCTCCTCTCGCGCTACGTCTACAGCCCCCTGTCGGCCTAAAACTGAAAAGCGGGGTCTGAGCGATCGGCTTAAAAACAACCTGTCCAAGAACCAACAACAATGTCCTCCGACCGCACAATCATCTCTGATGCGCAGAACTTTGATGCTTCTCGCATGATCTTCTCGACCGCCGAAACCAAGGCGATCACTCCCAACGACCCCAAGGGTCCTTCCTACAAGCGCATCAACATCAAGACCACCAACGACGATGGCTCCATCGGCGACCTGGTGCTCGAGATCCCCAATGCCTTCACCTTTGGCGTACAGGAGAACAAGGACCAAAACACCCAGGAGGTCAACGGCTACGTCCTTCCCATCGTCCTCTGGTCCCGCCCCGAGAAGGGCGGCCCCACCGAGGCCGAGAAGGCGTGGGTCGAAACCTTCAACCGCATCTGCGACCGCTGCGTCGAGCACCTCCTCCTCGACGAGACCAAGGACGAGATCGGCAAGTACGATCTCGAGCGCGCCGAGCTCAAGAAGTTCAACCCCCTCTGGTGGAAGAAGGACAAGGGCAAGGTCGTCGAGGGCACCGGCCCCATGCTCTACGGCAAGCTCATGGTCTCCAAGAAGAAGAAGGACGAGCTCGGCCGCGACACCATCATGACCGTCATGATGGACAGCAACACCGGCGCCGACCTCACCGTCGACGACGTCACCGGCAAGTACTTCTCCGTCAAGCCCGCCTGCGTCAAGATCGAGTCCATCTACATTGGCGCCAGGATCTCCCTCCAGGTCAAGATCTCTGAGTTCATCGCCGTCTTCCAGAACTCTGGAAGCCGCCGCCTCCTCTCCCGCCCCATCCCCACCGGCGAGGCCGGCCCCTCGTCCAGCTCGGCCGTCTCCGTCACCCCCGCCCGCCCTCCTCCCCGCGCCCTCTCCGACATGGCCGAGACATCCGCCGCCAAGAAGCCCCGCCTCGAGGAGGACGACGACGCCGGAAGCATCAACGATGACGACGATGATGACGACGTCCCCGCCCCTCCTCCCAAGCCCGTCGCTGCACCCACCACCGCAGCTCGCAACAAGCCCGTCCCCACCCGTAAGAAGTAAACATTTACCAACCCATTGTTTGTACATCCAAAATTCCTCTTGAACATTGCCAAGTGGAATTTTTACAAGTTTTAGACAATCACATTGTTGTGGACAAGCTGGACAAGCTGGTGCAGGAACTTGGGGGGCTGGCGCAGGATGGCGGCCTCGACCACGGCGGGGGTCACCTTCTCGGTGGTGGACTTGTGCCACTCGTGCAGCTGCTTGTCGACGTAGTTGAGCAGGGGGTGCACCATGATGCGCTGCTTGTGGATGTGGCGGTCCATGTAGGTGCGGTGGACGGCGCGGCACAGGACGCGGACGCTGTTGTCAATGTTGTTGAAATCAACGGCGCGCTCGGGGTACAGCGACCTCAGCTGCTGGCGCTGCTCGGCGTCGTGGAAGACGTCCACGTACCTGGCAGTGACGGACGGGGTGTTGCCGCGGACCCTGCGCTTGGTCGTGTAGGCGCTGGACGAGATCTTGATGAGGGTGTTGTTGGGCAGGATGACCATGACGCCCTGGGACTGGTCGATGCCGCTCTCAATGTTGGTGTGCAGCTGGTGGATGTTGACCATGGCCTCCTCCACCGTAACAAAGCGGTGGTAGGCCACGCTGGGGATGGGCATGCTGGGGTCCTTGACGAACTCTCCGGAGCGGGTGAAGGAGCCCGTGTACAGCACCTGCTGCTCGTCGGTGCCGGAGGAGCACTGGCGCGTCTCCTTGGTGGAGGGCAGGATGAAGGTGTGGGTCAGGGTGTGGTCGGCAAAGTGGCGCAGCAGCATGTGGGGCACATCGGCGTCGCTGGCATTGGCGCCCAGCGCGGTGCGGACGTTCTCGTTGGCGTGGAAGGTGTTGACCAGTCCCTGCTCAAAGAGCTGGCCAAACGTCTTGCTGCTCTGCCACTTGGAGGTGTACGCGTCCAGCTTGCGGAAGGTGGACAGGTGCCACTTGGGCCCGTGGCAAAAGTAGCGCACGATGGAGCCCTCGATGGCAGGGTAGAAGATACAGTCCTGGGGGTTGAAGGTGGTGGTGAAGAGGTTGATGATCTCGTCCCTCTGCTCGGGGTAGGCGTACTCCTTGGTGTAGCCAAAGGCGCGGGACACGATGGTGTCTCCGGCCACGACCACGCCGCGGCAGGCCTTGACAAAGTCGGAGGAGGTGTCCTTGCAGTCGACATAAGAGTACAGCTCCAGATCGGTGGCGCTGTCCGCATCGAAAAGACGGAGTTCAGGGCTCTGCCTGATGTCCTCCGCGGTAATAAGTGTAGCCTGATTCATGTTCAGTTTCTACCAAGGGGGTCCGAACCTTTAAGCCCTTGAGTCACATCAATAATGATTTTTTCGTGTGACAATAAAACAATATGGCAACAAGGAGAGGTACAGTATACCAAGCGCCAGTTGCGCCTCAGATTCAACAAGATGTAGCAAGTCTACTGACAACACCCAAGGACATTGCAGAGTTCGAAACTGAAGGTAAATTCTGGACTGTGAAAAATCTGGACGCATACGCCAAGTCCCGAGGTATTGACCAAGGGTTCAAGGGAATGAACAAGGCCCAAAAAGTTGCTCTCATTCAACAACGCATCAAAGAGCGTGACGCTCGTCTCGCTCAAGTCAAGGATGCCGCCGCGTCCAACAATTCTACCAAGGCAGCTGATGTGATGAGGAATTCACCTCGTGAAGATGTTGCCGCGGAAACTCTGCAGCTCATCGTGTCATCTAAGAGCCCTCAGGCCGCTGCTGCTAATTTCAACAATGTCACTGCTCAAGTTGATCCGGAAACAAGAGAAATTATGAAGCAGGCAGCGGGTGTTGCTCTCAAGACACAAGACGACATCAAGAAGGAGGATGACGACGATGACGGCCAAGACTACCTTTCCCCCAAGGGTGAATCGGCGCGCAGCACGCCTCGCGCGTCCCCTCGCGCTGAGGATTCTCGTCAGTCTCTTCTGGGTCAAGGAGTTGGTCTTCTGAAGAATGGAGTGGTGGGTGCTTTCAACATGCTTGGTGGTCTCATTCGCTCATCCGCTACACAAGCGGTCCATGAAAATATCACTCTTGACGGCCCCCTTCTCACCGAGGACGCTGCCGAAATTCAACAAGGAATGCACGAGAGGCGCGACGCTGAGAAGCAACCTGAAGTTCAGTCGATCCCCGATGCGATCGAAAAAAGTGGTGCAGAGATTGCACCTGTTGCTCCTGCCACCTCTGTAGAAGTCCATCGCGCTGGAGATTTGCACCCCAGTGAGCCTGTTGTTACTGCTGAAAATCTCGTGGACGCAGCTGCTACCCCCCAGCAAGTGAAACAGGATCTTTCCAACCCGGCTGGAAGCGTGCATCCTGACACACCTGTCATTCTGACGAGCTCCCTTCCCAAGACGCAACAGGACATCACAGCTCAAGGTCCCACCGCACCTGCTCACGAGACCGAGTCAAGCCGTCCTCTGAGCATTGTTGGACAGTCCATTGCTGATGCTGTCACTGCTGCTTTTGCTCCCAGCGGAGTCGGAAGCGCCGAGGGTAATGATCCAAAGAAGCTTGAGGGAGCCACCCTCGGAGACGGCCAGAGCGTCAAAGTCATGCAGGGCCCTCAGGGCCAGAAACCTTCCGTCATCAATCCTCCCCGTGTTGGCGACATTCTGACCATTGCAACCATCCAGCGTCCCTACATCTCAGAGTACCAACAGAAGCTTCTTGCAGATGCTGCCGCTGCGTCTGCGAAGATCAAGATGGCCCTCCAGATTGCCAAGGACGCCTGGAAGTCCCGCGCCGGCGAGAGGCGCAAGGCATCCAGGAAGCGCTCCGCCAAGAAGGCCGCCCTCGCCAAGAAGAAGGCCTCCGCCAAGCGCTCCGCCAAGAAGAAGGCCTCCGCCAAGAAGCGCTCCGCCAAGAAGGTCGCCAAGCGCTCCGCCAAGAAGTCCGTCAAGAAGCACACCAAGAAGAAGGCATCCCGCCGCTAACTTGCCAAGCGTATGAGCCGTCATACGCTTGACCTCCTGGATTTTTCAATCCCTCAACTAAAGAGATGGATTGGCGCATGTGCTTGCTTGTTGCATGCTGTGCTATTATTGCATACATCCTTCTCACCAGGACACATGAGAAGGAGACCTACACGGACTCGTATCCAGCGCCCCTGGCCGCGGACCCCATCCGATGGGTGGACCCAGCTCATCCACCAAAGATGGAGGAGCTGGCCACCCTCGTGCCGCAAAAGGGCATCATAGTCCACCTTATCTACCTACCGTGGACCAAGGAAGGAAAGCTGAAGGAGGACGAATTTGACTTTGCCAAACAGTTCTGGACTGCGTTCGAGGGGCAGGTGGACAGACTCAACCAAAAGTATGGCGAGGATTTTGTCGTCAAAATGTGGACGCGGTCTGAACTGAAAAAGTTCAGCGACCTCTGGTGTCCGTCGTTGTGGGACAGCCTGATTGCCAAGGTACGGCGCGGAAACAACCACCCTGTCATGCTTGTGGACTTTTACAGGTGGCTGGTGGTGTACGTCTACGGAGGTATCTACTGGCAGTACCAGAGCAGGCTTGTGGGCGACACTCGCCTGTCCCAGTTCCTGCCGCGCGGCGCCGGCCAGGACGTCAAGCTCTTCACCGAGGTCGTCCTGAGCCCCTCGGAGTGTGCCCGGAATGGAAGGAGGTACAAAATCCGCGGCGGCGTCCCGGAGGAGGCCCTGCGCATCTGCACCCAGATCTTTTACGCCACGTCTCGCAACCCGTTCGTGGCGCTCGTGCTGGACGAGATGACGGACCGCCTGAACAGGTACGACGTCAAGACAAACTATGACATCCTGTACATCACGGGCAATGCGGTCCTGCCCACCGTGTACGACCGCAACAGAGAGATGCACGGCCGCATCGACCTGGTCAACCTCAAGGAGCGCGACCGGATGATTCGATTGTCCAGCCACAGATCGTGGCGCCGCTAAGAATAAATGATGAAGTGGAACGATCTCCAGGAGGAGCAGAAGCACGTCGACCCCGTCGCCGTCCAGCTCCTGTGCAACTGGCCCAGCTGCAAGATGGTCAACGGTGGCAAGGCGCCTGCACAAAGGCTCTGTCCTTGCTGCCGCTGCGTCGGCTACTGCTGCATCGGATGCATGAAGGCCGACTGGGAGCGCCACCAGTCCAAGGAGTGCCAACATGTGTGCCCCAACTGCAACGCCAAGTGTCGCAAGTAATAAATGCGCAATGCAATCGCCTACTTTGACCCAAAGCACAACTCTTACGGTATCGGAGGTACAGTGAAATTCCACCAGTGCTGCCCGGGCAGGCCCACCACCATCCACTTTTCCTTCCGAGGCCTGCGTCCCGGAGCCATCCATGCCATCCACATCCACGAGTATGGAAATCTGACAGAAGGGTGCAAGTCGGCTGGTGCACACTTCAATCCTCATGCAACAGAGCACGGGTCCATCTACGTCGGAGGGCCGCGCCACGCTGGAGACCTCATCAACAACATCCAGGGTGACGCCAACGGCATCTTCGAGCTGACCTACCAGGACCCTCTGGTCTCCCTGCACGGCGACGAGGAGAGCGTGATTGGTAGGACGGTCGTCCTCCATGCCAAGCCCGACGACCTCGGCCTGGGCAACAACAAGGAGAGCAAAATCACGGGCAACGCAGGCGACCGCATCGCCTGCAGCATCATCGGGAGGGACAAATAAAACCGAAAACAAAACAGACTTTGAATGCGCATGGCAACCAGGCATGCGCATCCTCTTTGTGGGCGACCCCCACATCCGTGTGGAAAACTTTGGAGCGATCGACCGCCTCATCGAGGTGCTCCACCGCATCATCACCGAGCAGAACATCGACCTCGTCGTGGTGGCGGGCGACGTCCTGCACACCCATGAGCGGCTCCACACGCTCGCGTTGAACAAGTCCATAGACTTTCTGCTCCAGCTTGGTCGTCTCGTCAAGGTCGTGTGCTTGGTAGGCAATCATGACTACATCAACAACCAACAATTCCTGTCGACCAACCACTGGATGCACCACTACAGCGGCAAGCTCCACAACGTCACCGTGGTGGACCGGCCTGTCTGCATGGAGTCCGAGGACGGGAGCAGGGCCGTCTTTGTGCCATACGTGTTTCCTGGACGGTTTGTGGAGGCCCTGAGTGCCACGACGGACGCGCCGTTCGAATGGCACGAGGCGGACGTTATCTTTGCCCACCAGGAGTTCAAGGGGTGCAAGATGGGCGCCATCACCAGCGAGGTCGGAGACGACTGGGACCCCGCATGGCCCCAGGTGGTCAGTGGACACATCCACGACTACCAGAAGCCGCAACCCAATGTGTTCTATCCTGGAACGCCGCTCCAGCACACCTTTGGAGACCGTGGAGGAAATATTGTTCTTATCGTTGAAGTCCAGCATGGACAGCCGTGTGCGTTTACGGAGGTGCCGACCGACGTGGACAAGAAGCGTACCATGTACACCACGGTGGCGGATGTGGCAGCGCTGCTGGAGAAGGGCATCTCCAGCACGCCTGAAGACCAGGTGAAGGTGGCCATCCGCGGCACGTCGGAGGAGTTCAAGGTGTTCAAGGAGTCCAAAGAGTACAAGGATTTGGTCAAGGCTGGCGTGAAGGTCGCGTTCAAGCAGGAGGCCAAGACGCGTCCGTCGGAGGAGGCCGGCCCGTCCGAGGAGGTGGTGCCCAGCACGGATTTTGAGACGATTCTGACCGACCTGCTGAAGCAGACAAACAATGCGCAGGTCATGCGCGACTACCGCGAAGTGTTTTACAATACCGTCTTTGTGGATCCGGATGCGCTGCTGTAAATCCAGCCTGTAAAAAATTAAGAATAAAGATGGCAAACGTCACTCCGATTAATGAAGTGGTGGACCTGACCGAGCTGGGCGCCAACCCCTACCAGATTACGATTGCGCCCCAGCACCCGACCATGGCGTCGCCGTCCGGCGGCTCGTACGGCGTCACGACGCCAGCGGTCCCGGCCCCGAACGGAGGTGTGAACTGCCCCTCGGTCATGATGCACATCAACTCGTGTCCGCTGTGCAACAAGCTGTACAACCCAGACCGCACCCTTTACATTCTCATGATTGTCATTCTGGCCGTCGTGTGCCTGGTGCTCATGAAGCGCGTCATGGACAAGTATTAGTTTTCCAGCATCAAAGATGGAAAACCCAGATGGGGTTTAAGAGGCCAGGATATGCGGTTTAAAATGAGCGAATTTACTACGCTTGTCATGTCGGGCGGAGGCGTCTACGGCTATACCATGCTGGGGTGCCTCGCCTACCTGTACGAGAACGGCATGCTGGACAGCATCCGTACCTACATCGGGACCAGCATCGGCGCCATTCTCGGCTACCTCCTTGCTATAGGGTGCACCCCCTTGGAGGTCGTCATGAGCTTCAACAAGACCAAGGTGCTGAACAAGTTGGCGTCCTTCGACCTCATCGGTATGGCGAACGGACAGGGCGCGTGCCAGTGGGATGTCATCCAGCACTATCTTGAAAAGGTCACCATCGAAAAAGTCGGCGAGTACTACACGCTCCGCGACCTCAAGGAGCGCCTCGGCCGCACTTTGATCTGCAGCACATACAACCTCGACAAGCAGAGCATGGAGTACATGGGCCCCGACACGCACGGCCAGGTGCCCGTTCTCGTGGCCCTGCGCATGAGCGCCTCCGTGCCGCTCTTCTTTGAGCAGTTCAAGTATATGGGTTCGCACTACGTGGACGGGGGCATCCTGGACAATATGCCCATCGAGCAGGCGCTGCAGCACCTGGGCCTGGACCTGTCCAGCGAGAGTGCGGAGGAGGCGAGGAAAAAGATCCTGTCCATCTCGATGGACTATATGGGGTGCACCAAGGCCCCCAAAGAGTACACTGTGGTGGAGCTGATGTACCGCGTCCTAATGGCGCCAATGAACAGCCAAAATCGGACCAAGCTCAAGCTGTGCTCAGAGTACAGCACGCTGTACCGCCTGAAGCCGCACGAGGATGTGCGCTTCTTCAACTTCAACCTGACCAGCAGCAAGGCGCTCGACCTGTTCAGCGACGGCTACAGCGATGGACGCAACGGAGGGGGTACGGGGGTTTAAAGTCGTTTCGGGGACCTGGTAAATGTCCACAGCACCCAAGAAGACCGAGATAGAGATTGTGAAAATCCCTACGGAGCGTCCCGCCAGCCGTCCCAAGCGGTTTCCCCGCATGAACAGGATGTACTTGGAGCTCACCGAAAACAAGGACAAGATCAAGCAGGACCTCGTCAACAAGGAGTTCATCCGGCCCGACCCCGAGGCCGTCGCCAAGGTCAACAGCTCGACAGTCAACAAGGAGTTCGCCTCCTCCTCCCCCAAGAGCGACTACAGCGCGTCCAGCCGCACCTCGTCGACGTCTTCATCGTCTTCCTCGTCCTCCTCGTCTCGCTACAAGTCGAGTGTCCAGGACAGCCCCGAGCCCAGCCCCACGAGCTCGCCGGCGCGCTCCACCAGCGACCAGTCGAACGACCAGGACGCCAGGAGCCCCGAGCCCTCGTCGCCCGCGAGGTCCGATTCGAGCAAGGCGTCGTCCAGCTCTTCGTCCAGCTACAGCAGCAAGGACACGGAGGACGACAACAAGCTGTCCAGAAAGCTTCGCGACTACTTCAAGGACGACGCGTCGTCCGCTGCATCGAGCCCTGAGAAGCCCGCGCCCAAGTCGGACGTGAACAGCTTCCTGACAAAGTTCCGCCAGTCCGAGAAGCAGCGCGAGAAGGAGCAGCGCGAGTTTGCAATGTCGCCAAAGAAGCAATCGTACGACGACCGTCAGCCGGCCACCCTTGCCGAGCTGGAGGCCCAGGGTGCGATCCCCGTGAAGCGCACTTTGAGGGACCTGGGCCAGGTTGCCCAGCACGACAGCGATGAGGACGACAAGAAGCGCGAGCTCATCTTCAAGTTCGAGATGATGAAGAAGGCCTATCCCAACGCGAACATCCCCGAGTTCAGCATCCACTCGGATTACAGCTCCATGGTCAAGTCGTACGACATGACCATGCGCGGGCTGAGCGTCGACACCACGGCGGAGCAGTACAAGACCTACCTCATCGGATTCTTCTTCCTGGTGCAGTGGGTTCTGGGCTCCTTTGTGGGCCTCGACATGGCCGGTTTTGCGACGCAGCAGATCGCATCGATGGACAAGTACCACGCCCTCCTCGTCGAGATGGGAGAGGAGTCGTACCAGCCCCTGGACAGGCGCTTCCCTGCATGGGTCCGCATCCTCATGCTTGTCATGGTGCAGACCGGTATGTTCATCCTGATGAAGATCGTTCAGAAGCAGGTTGGTGGCAACATCATGGGCATGATCAACAGCTTCAACGCGGCCACGGCCCAGCCCCGTCCCGCCGCACCTGCCGCACCTGCCGCCGCGGCTGCCCCCAAGCGCCGTATGCGCGGCCCCGACATCAACCTTGATGAAATCCCCGAGCGCAACTAAAAGTGACAACTTAAGGGGTTGGCGTCCACCTCAATAAAGATGGCCAACCCGATTACACAGTCCGACCTTGATGCCCTTGCCTATGAGAGCCTGCTGGACCTGGCAGACTCAGCCGGCTTTGACGTGGAGCAATTCCGCGGCCAGCCGGAGAAGCCCAACGTCCGCGCAAAGATCATCAAACTTGTCCTGGCCGAGAACGTCGACCGCTCCATGCTTCCCCGCGACGACAAGCGTCCGCGCCCCGATGATGAGGAAGACGAGGACGCCTCCGAGGCCAAGCGGCCGCGCACGGAGGAGCCCGAGGAGGAAGAGCCCGACGAGGAGGAGGAAATTCAAGAAGAGGAGGAAATCGAAGGAGTCGGCGATGCGATCGAGGTGGAGGAGGACCTTCCCTACCTCGACGATATTCTTATGATGAGCCGCACCGACGCCATTGCCTTTCTGCAGACCAAGAACATTCACCTCCGAAAGGCCGCGACCATGCCACAGATATGCCGCGTCCTGGCCGAAAAGCCCAACGCCTGGCGCCTGCGTCCAGGAGATACAAAGCCGACCATGTTCCTTGACTACGTCATCAAGGGCGAGCAGAAGGGCAAGAGGCCCATCAAGTATGCGACGTTTGTGGCATATGTGAGCAAGAATGGAAGCATGCCGCCCCCGATTCCGCGCCCCGAAGTTGACGTTGACGAGGCCATGGAGGAGGCCAAGGCCGAGGGACTGACCGTGCCCGATGCAATGACGGCGGCCACGCGCCTGGACGAGGAGGCGGCTGCAGAGGCGGAGAATGCCGAAGAGGAGGACGAGGAGATTGTCGAGGTGGAGGTGGTTGACCAGCTGGTGGAGCCGTCCGGCGCCGACGAGTTTGACGACGGGGCGCTGCTCGGGGAGAGCGATATTGCGGATGTGCTCAAGTTCATCCAGGAGAAGGAGACAGACGAGGACCTTCGAGGACTGTCAAATGCCCAGCGAAAGATTCTACAATGTTTGGGACTGATGGAGTAAAATAACCTTACCATGATACAGTCAGGTTATTCAATTTCGGTGATTGTGAGAGTGGACTTTGGCTTCTCTTTGAAGGGAATGATGTTGTCAAACAAGATCAATTCGACAGAGAACTCATCCTTCTCGCCGGGAAGGCCTTCGTAGGATATGGGGCTGAATCCGTGGCTCATAAATTGAGTGAGAATTTCATTGAGACGCTGCTGGGGCGGCGGTGAGCTCTCCGAGCTCGGAGGCGATCTCTCTGTCGAGGGCGTCTCCGGAGGGGGCGTCTGCTGCTGCTGTGGGCTGGGAGCCAGGAAAGGGCTGAAAGGACTCGACAGTGGGCTGTTGCTGGTGGACGACAGGAAAGGGCTGAACAGCTTCAGGAACGGGAGTGGGTGCAGGGGTGACGGGAGCAGCGGCGGGGGCGGCGGGGGCGGGGGCCCAGACGGGCTGCTCCATGAAGGGAAAGGGCATGCGAGGCTTGGGAGCGGAGAGGGAGGACACGTTCATGGAGAGGGCGCCGACCTTGTCGGTGAGCTCCTGGAGGCGGTCCTCCAGCTCGGAGATGCGCTTGTTCTGGGATGCGATGCGGACGGCGCACTCGATGAGGTCGGAGCGCTGGGCGCTGATCTTCCTGTTGAGGATGAAGAAAGACACGGCGATGAGGAGCGCTTCGCAGGCGATGTGGATGAGGGTGGACTTGGAGAGTCCGAAAGACGAGGGGACAGCAGCGGGATCGGCCATTGTGTTTGAAGGGATCGCAGAGGCGTTTAGACCCAATTAAGTTAAAAGATGGGCGTGAAGTTCCAGCCGAGCTCCTGGAAGAGTTGGCCGCACACATCGTCGAGGAAGGCCTTGCGGTCCAGGGTCTTGAGCATGTTGAAGTCCTCCTCCTTGCACTGGTGCTTGTGCCTTCGGAGAAGCTGGAACAGGACGTACTGGGTGTTGATGAAGGACTTGCGGTCGAACTTCTGGCTCTGGTTGAACTTGATGCGGCGGTCGTATGCGTTGGAGAGCTCGTCAAAATCTTCCAAAAGTTTGGACTCAAGATGGGAGATGTCGTCGAGAGCCTTGCCGGTGACGTTATGGTAGATGAGGTTGACGTCCTCGTAGTGCTTGGTCCAGCCGGTCTCCTTGAGAAAGTGGAGGATGTGGTGCTTTGTGACTTTAGCAAAGCGGACATCCTTGACGGTGGATGCATCGCCGATGAGGAAGCCGTGGAGGTCGAGCTGCTGGACAATGTCCTCGTAGCACTTGTCTGGGATGGATGCGTTCTGTTTGCCCTGGTACTGGTTCATGCAGTCCTTGAAATGGATCTTGCGCTCGTAGGTGTTTTTGCTTGAGACGTTGACGTGGCTGGTGTCCTTGTAGGACGAGGTGGAGCCAAAGAGCTCCTCCTCCCTCCCGCAGTGCACGCAGATGGAGGTACGGTTTTCAATAACGTCGCACTGGACGGGCTGGTCGCAGGTTGGGCACTTTTTGCGCTTGACCTCGTGGGGCGTGAGGGTGATGGACTTTACAAAGGGGAGGTCAAAGTCGTCGTAGTACTGCTTGAGGACTGCGACGTAGGCGTGGATGAGGCCGTGCTTCTGGGCGTGGCAGTGGTCGGACTTGCCCATGAAGGACACCTTGATGGGCTTGGAGAGGAGCGTGCGGTAGTCGGCGAGAATCTGGGCGGCGTCGCGCTCGTAAAAGCAGAAGGTCGCGCGGGACTGGACCTCGTCAATGAGCGCGTCAAGGGCGGCGGTCTCGCCCTCGATCAGGGACCGCGTGGAGAGGCTGAGGTCGCAGTCGCAAAGCGTGGAGCGCAGGGACGCGAGCCTCTTCTGGTGATGTATGAGGTTTTCCTCGCCGTTTTTGTAAAATCTCTTTATACACTCGTCCAAGTGCAGGATGTCGATATCCATGGGTTGCTCCATTTGGCACTCTTTTACACCACGCAGATTCGCTTTAACTGCCTTATGGGGGTGGGCTAACTGAGGTATAAAAAAAATTCGTCTCAGGCATAAATAAATGTCATCTGCTGCTCGCACCAACCAGACTGTCACTTCGGCTCTCGTCGATCTCGCCACTTATGAGGTTCTTGACCAGTACCTCTACGGCACCAAGGACTCGATCACCTACTTCGTTTATGCCCTCACCAAGGGTAACTGGTTCTCCCAGTGCCCCACCACCCTCAAGCTGAAGTCCGGCCCCGTCGCCTTCGGCACTGAGTGCACCTTCTCGATCTCCCGTGCTGGAGACTACCTCCTCTACACCTGGTTCCGTGCCATCCTTCCCGAGATCTCCACCATCACCTCCTCCTCGGTTGTTGGCATCCCCATCTGCAACCCCACCTTCACCACCTTCACCCGCTACACCGGTCTCGCCTACTTCTTCGCCCGCTGGACCCGCAAGGTCGGTATCTACCTCATCAAGGAGGTCTCCCTTGGCCACAACGACATGTACTCGCAGCACTTCTACGACTACCAGAACGACGCCTTCTGGGAGCACAACCTGCCCGAGTCCAAGTACTACGGCTACCAGGTCATGATTGGCGACGTCGCTGCCCTCAACACCCCCCAGTCCACCCTTCCCCAGTACGTCCTCAACGTCCCCCTGAAGCTCTGGTTCTCCCGCGACACCGGTGTCTCCCTCCCCACTGCCGCCCTTCCCTACAACGACTCCACCATCACCCTCAACCTCCGCAACTGGTACGAGCTCCTCATGGTCGACGTCTTCGGCGTCTTCCAGTCTGAGGTCACCGTCTACCCCTACATCAACACCATCTGCCCCACTGAGGCCAACGCTGACTCCTACCTCCAGACCTCCATCACCAACATCAAGCTGACTCAGGGCAACCTCTGGGCCAACTACGCTCTCGTCTCGAACGCTGAGCGCCAGAAGATGGCCTGCAAGACCCGCGATATGGCTGTTGAGGTCG